>OLGO01000009.1_pt1 | contig 243093 bp, 202 predicted proteins | sample 1605861 | NCBI WGS metagenome assembly OLGO01 (sample SAMN03283253) | human gut metagenome | biome: human-associated habitat; material: feces | host: Homo sapiens | place: USA | collected 2013
CAAATTCTGAAAATACAGGTGGGGCGAGGGTAGAAATATTTTTCCTGAGTAGTCAGGAAACAAGCTAAATAGACCTCAATGTTTCCAGGCAGACTATTTCTAACTGGAAAAATGGAAAATCACTACCTGATATTGTAAGCATTATAAGAATGAGTGAATTATATGATTTAAGCCTGGACGAATTATTGAAAGGAGATGCGACATTGCTTAATAAAATTGAAAGAGACATGAAAGTAGCCAAAGCTGAAAATAACGTTATCAAATTTGCATGGATATCTATTGTAATCGGTGTTGTTATGATTATTCTTGGGAATGTATTTGACGACAATCCGTTCATTGATTTTATTTCGGCTGCATTGCCATGGGTATTTCCGGAACACATGCATTAAGTTCATCTGGAATATCTTATGCTTTTGTAGTCTTTATGGTATTTGCTGGAACAATATTGCAGTCGATTGCCGTAAAGTTACTTTCGAAAAGAGATGGATTTAAAGGATTCCCAGGAACGGTATTTCCTTTTTTATGTGCGGTATTGGCATATTTTGTATTGTACTATCAGGTTTTATAAACTTATTTGATATGGAGGGAAAGAAGAATGGAGCAACAGGAAATAAATCCGCAGGATACAACAAGAGCAAAGGCATTTGAATTGTGGATGAATGCACCAAACCCAATGGTGACTTTTTTTAAGAAAATTGATGTGACAAATCTGGTACATATTAGCAGAAAATATAAATGGAAGTTTAATATGCTGTTATGTTGGTGCATTGGCAGGGCTGCTAGTGAAGTAAAAGAATTTTATATGCTTCCGGTTGATGGAAAACTGTATAAGTATGAGAGACTGGCTGTAAACACTATTGTGAAGAATAGAAACGGAGAGGTCAGCTCCTGTGATATTCCTTATAGCAGAAATCTTTCAGAATTTAATCATAATTACCTAAAACTTACAAAGCAGGTAAAGAAAAGTTGCAGGAATCATGATTTATCAGACTATATGGTTATTGGTACCTCAGCCATTATTGATACAGAAATTGATGGTGCACATGCCGGACTTTTTTAAAAATTGCTTCAAAGAAATATCAATAGTTTAGGAAGAAAGGCAGGAGCATAAAATCATGCATTTGTAATATTGTCATTGATTTCTATTTCTTCCGGCAACCGCAAAACTTGATCGCATATAGGCAGAACTATTGAAGAAGTGTATCCTCACTTCCTGTCCTTGCTGTTTTACCCATCTTTTAGTTAAAGTCAGGAGAATCGTGAAAATGCAAAAGAATTTGGCAGGTAGTACGGGATACAAAAATGTGGTATGATTATGGGCAGGATATCAGAAGAATCAGGAGTTGAATAGATTGTGAAAAAAGAAGAAATTTTTGAATATGTGCAGAAACAGTATGGCACGATTCCGGAATATTTATGGAGTAAATTACCAGACAGTGCAGTACTTCGACATAAAAATGGAAAATGGTATGCAGTGATCATGACAGTTGAAACATCGAAACTGGGATTAGAGGGAAAAGAGCCGGTTGATATCATGGATGTAAAGTGTGATCCGGACATGACGAATATGATTATTCAGACTTATGGATTTTTACCTGGATACCATATGAACAAGCAGCACTGGATCACGATTTTACTGGATGGTTCGGTCAGTGAAGCAAAGATACTGGACTTTTTGGATATGAGTTATGACCTGATTGATGGAGCAGGCAGAAAGGAATACAAATGAGAAAAGCGATCGTATATGCATCTGTACATCATGGAAATACAGAAAAATTAATAAAGGGTATAGCAGAAGAGTGCCAGGTTGATTTGATTGATGCTGTAAAACAGCCAGATGCAGATCTATGCAGTTATGATATGATTGGGTTTGCATCAGGAATCTATTTTTCAAAATTTCATCAGTCGATATTAGGATTTGTAAAGAAGAATCTAACAGACGATAAAAAGGTATTTCTGATCTGTACTTATGGTGGAAGTGCGAATTATAAATCCATAGAGCAGATTTTGAATAAGAAGCATTCTAAAGTGATAGGGAAATTCGGCTGCAAGGGCTATGACACATTTGGTCCATTTAAACTGGTGGGTGGTATAGCAAAAGGGCATCCAGATGAAAAAGATAAAAAAAATGCAGTTGAGTTTGTAAAAGGACTATAAATAGTTTAGCGAAAAAGAAAATTTTGACGATATTTTTTTAGAACAGAGAAAACTTGAGCAGGACAAGAATGACTTATCAAAAGATAATAAAGGTGCCGGGGCTACCTGATGGAAGCGTCAGATAGTCTTCGGCAGAAAAAATAAAATTTTTTTGTCCTATACTTGACACATCCACATGCATGCACATCTTCTGCTCCAATATGGCGAAATCTGGAATGAATCCAAAAATTTACAAAGGCTTACAAAGCCCAAAATACCAAGAAAAACTAAGAAATGCGAGGTTATGCAACAATGATAAAAGTACTTTTCATCTGCCACGGCAATATCTGCCGAAGCACAATGGCCCAATTTGTTTTCCAACACATGGTAAACGATCAAGGACTAAAAGACAAATTTTACATCAACTCTGCGGCAACGAGCAGAGAAGAGATCGGTAATCCACCACATTATGGAACGGTAAATAAACTAAGACAGGAAGGAATCCCAGTCCTAAAACACCGTGCCATCCAGATGACAAAACAAGATTACAAAGAATACGATTATATTATCGGTATGGATGCATGGAATCTAAGAAATATGAATCGTATTACAGGTGGTGACCCAGATGGAAAGATTCATCTGTTATTAGACTATTCCAAACATCCAAGAGACATCGCAGATCCATGGTATACAGGAAATTTTGACGATACATACAGAGATGTAGTCGAGGGATGTGAAGCATTTTTAGAATACCTAAAACAAGAAGAATTATAAAGGAAAAACGCTAGAACTGATATTTCTCAGAACTAGCGTTTTTTCTTTGAAAAGATTAAAGGATAAAAATCTATGCTAAAAGTACGTCAATATGTGCGTCTTTTAAAGCCTTAATATTTTCTTCACTGACATCTTTATTCGTAATGATATGATGAATATCTTCAAGTTTCATTACCTTATCAATATAAGGACGGACATGAAATTTGCTGGAATCAACTAAAACGTAACGATCTGCACCACATTTCGATACACAGATTTCGGTACGTGGATCAAAATCAATCGAAGAAGTTCCAACATTCACATCAATTGAATCAGCACTGCAATAAGATTTATCAACAGTCAATTGCCGGAAAAACTGTTCTGCAGATACTCCTCGACAGGAACTGTTGCGTTTCATGATCCAGCCACCTGCGATATATACAGTGATACCAGGGTCCTGATACAATTCATTTGCAACAGGAAAAGAATCAGTTACAACGGTAAGATCTTCTTTTCCGTGGAGAAGTGTTGCCAGAAGGTAAGTTGTGGTACCACTTCCAATGGTGATATAATCCCCGTTTTTGATTGTGGATGCTGCGAGCAAAGCAATCTTTAATTTATCTTCATAATGCTCAATCTGTGAAAAATCTCTGGAAACTTTCGGAGTTTCTGGACGGTCAATAGGAATTGCACCACCGTGTGTTCTTTGCAATAAGCCTTTGTCTTGCATTCCTTGCAAGAGAAGGCGGGCAGTTGAAGGTGCAATCGATAGAATATCGCAGACTTCTGTGACACGAACTTTTCCTTGCTTTTTTAAAATATCTAATATGATCTCTTCTCTTTCTTCTGGAAAAGAATCAGTTGTTTGTTTTGCCATAAGCGTTCTTCCTTTTCGTAAACTAATTTCATAATGTAAAATCATCGAAATGATTCTTTATCATCATTATAGCAACAAAACGATGAAAAAGCAATACAATAAAAAGAATAAAACGATGATAAACAATTAAAATATAGTAAAAATGCACAAAAAAAGATAAAAACGATTGTGTAAATTGACAAAGATGATAATAAACGATGAAAAACGATTGCAAAACGATGATTGTGGAGATATAATGAACTCACAAACAAAGACAACAACAAATAACAAAGTTTAGGAGGAACGTACATGAAACCAGAAATCATCATTATGTTAACCAATAATGATATTACCGTAAAAAATGCAGAGGAAGTATTTGAATCTTGCAAGGATCTCCCAGCAAAGAAATGGGGATTTAAAGATGTAGGTCTTCCAAAAGATGAAATGATCAAACTTGCAGCAAAGATGAAAGAAGCTGGAAAGGAGACATACATCGAAGTTGTTACGTACACAGAAGAAGGATGCTTAGAAGGAGCTAAACTTGCATATGAATGTGGTTTTGATTATCTGACAGGAGCACTTCCATTTGACTCCGTTTTTGAATATGCCAAAGAGCACAATTTAAAATATTCTCCATTCTGTGGAAAAGTCGGAGGAAGTCCTGTGGAATTAACAGGAAGTATTGATGAGATCGTTTCTTCAGCAAAAGAGTGTATCGAAAAAGGAGCAGATGGAGTAGATCTTACAGCATATCGTTATGCAGATGGTGATCCAATCGAGTTAACAAAAGCAATCGTAGATGCTATTGGTGCAGATAAGGTTTGTATTGCAGGAAGCGTTGGGAATGAAGAACGTATGAATCAGATGAAAGACGCTGGAGTTGCTGAATATACAATGGGAAGTGCACTATTTAATGCAAACTTTGTAGAGGGAGGAACATTTCGAGAGAATCTTGAATATGTCCTTAACTACTTAAGGAAATAAGAAACGTAATAAAAAATTTTTTAAAGAAAAGGAGAATGAAACATGTTAGAAAAATTCGCACACGTATTTCCAGCTATGGTAACACCAATGAAAGAAGACGGAAGCTTTAATTATGAAGTTGCCAAGAAACATGCAGACTGGATGATGGACAACGGAATCGGAGGAATCGGAGTTTTAATGGCAGCAGGAGAATATCAGAGTATGTCATTAGAAGAACATATGGAATATGTTAATGAGATGGTTCCATATGTAAAGAAACGAGGAGCATCTGTGATCGTTGGATGTTCAAGAGAAAGAGTAGAAGATGCTTGTGCATTAATGAATAATGCATATAAAGCAGGAGCGGATGCAGCAATGGTTCTTCCATCTTTCTACTACAATCAGTCACAGGAAGAGATTATCGATCATTATACATATTTAAATGATAATTCAGATCTTGATATCATGGTTTACAATAATCCAAATGTAACATCAGGAATCACAAGAGAAACAATGAAAGAATTATATAAACTGCCACATGTAAAGATTGTAAAAGATGCATCTATGGTCATTGATGTTATGACAGATTTCATCTTTGAAGCAGAACAGGCAGAAGAAGAGAAAAATGTATTGTGTGGATGTGATTACTTACTGTACCAGGCATATGCAACAGGAGCAATTGGATGGATTAGTATGACAGCAAACATTCTTCCAAAATTATCTGCTGACTTCCACAATGCAATGATCGTAGAAAAAGATTATCAGAAAGGTCTGGAAATCTACAAAAAACTGTATCCGGTTGTAAATATGACAGAAAGATATCCAGCACCAACACAGGCTGTAAAACATATCTTATCTGAAGTTATAGGGTTCGATGAAGGAATCTGCCGCCGTCCAAGAAGAGAGATCAGTGATGAAGACAAGAAACTGGTAGTTGAATGGAGTCAGATCAAAGAACTCGCAAAAACAAATAAAATGTAAAAAAGGTCAGTAAAAAAAGATTACGAATAGATTATACGATATACAAGGAGGGTTCTTGTGAGAAAGACAGATTATTTGATTATAGGTGCCGGAATTGTTGGATGTAGTGCTGCATATCTGCTGACGAAAGATGGAAAGAAAGTAACGATCGTGGATAAAAGTTATCCATGTAACGAAGCTTCTGGAGTTAATGCTGGAGGAATGGAACTCCTCCAGCAGCCTCCAAAATCTCTGCCAATGCATGTACTGGCAGCACAGTTATGGGATATGTTCCAAAATGAAGATGGAATTGATTGTGGATATCATCGAACAGGCGGACTTTATTGTGTATTAAGAGAAGAAGATTTAAAAATGTTAGATGAACAGGAAGAACGTTTTAACAAACTAGGACTTCCGATCGAACGATTAAATAAAGAACAGGTCAAAGAGAAGATACCATATATTTGTGACAATGTGATCGCAGCAAACTTTAGTCCAATGTCAGGATATTCCAATCCATTGAAGGCTGGAGTTGCAATTCTTATGAAAGCGAAAGAGCTTGGATGTGAATTTTATGACCATCAGTTTATCAAAGAAATTCATGAATCCAAAGAGAATGGATATCTGGCATATGCAGAAGATGGACAGGTATATCAGGCAAAGAAGATTTTGATCACAGGAGGAATCCGGTCTCCATGGCTGTTGGATCAGATGGGTGTTCATATTGAATTAGAAGAAAAACATAACATGATCACAGTGACAGAGAAAGCACCTCATTTTATAGACTATACGATCACAACACCGACGATGACGATGAAGCAAACAGCAGAAGGTTCTGTTTTGATCGGTGGTGGACGTGAAGGATATGGAGATCTGAACAAAGATGATAAGAAAAAAGACGTTTCCATTAATGGTCTGTGTTTTAATGTAAGAGAAGCGCAAAATATCATTCCTTCCGTGAAGAAGTTAAATATTCTGCGCAGCTGGTCAGGATTTGAAGGATTTACGCCAGAAAGACTTCCTTATATCGGGGAAGTAGAAAAATATCCAGGTGTATACTATGCAGTCACAGGTTTCTGTGGATACTGCATTGGACCAGGAGCTGCTGCAGAAGCGATCAAATGTATGAATGGTGAAGAATATTTTAATGTAAAAGAAGTGTAGATCGGTAAGGAGGGAACGATATGTCCAGAATAGAAAACCATATTATTTTGGGAGATCTTGAAGAAAAGAAGATGGTTACGATCATTGTCGATGGAAAAGAAATCCCTGCAGTGGAAGGAGAACCAATCCTTTCAGCACTCCTTGCGGAGGGTATTAAAGTATCAAATATCAGCCAGAAACATCATGAACCACGAGGATATTTTTGTGGAATTGGGCGTTGCACAAACTGTGTTATGACAGTCAATGGTGATCCAAACGTACGTACATGTGTAACACCAGTGGAAGCTGGTATGGTAGTAGAAACTCAGGATGGTCTTGGAAAATGGGAGGAAGCGTAGATGAAGAAAGATATTGAAATTCTCGTGATCGGCGCAGGTCCTGCAGGGCTTTCCGCAGCAATTGAAGCTGCAAAATGTGGTGCCGAAGTACTAGTAGTTGATGAAAATAATAAGCCTGGCGGGCAGTTATTTAAACAGATTCATAAATTCTTTGGTTCAAGAAGACATAAAGCAGGAACCAGAGGTGTCGATATTGGAACACAGCTGTTAGAAGAAGTGGAGAAACTTGGAGTGACAGTTATGTTAAATACGGTTGCCTATGGATTTTATCCAAATGGAGAAGGGGTTGCTCTTGCTGTAAACGGAGAAGAAGGAATGATCGTTCATCCAAAGAAAGTCATTATGGCGACAGGAGCAAGTGAAAACCCATTGGCATTTCCAGGATGGACATTACCAGGAGTTGTAGGAGCTGGTGCCATCCAGACGATGATCAATGTACATCGAGTATCTGTAGGACAAAGAGTTTTAATGATCGGATCAGGAAATGTAGGACTGATCGTAACATATCAGTTATTACAGGCAGGAATCGATGTAGCAGGAATTGTCGAAGCTGCACCACAGCTTGGTGGTTATGGTGTCCATGCAGGAAAAGTAAGAAGAGCAGGAGTTCCTTTATATGTAGGACATACAGTTTTGGAAGCAGTACCAAATGAAGATATGTCAGGAGTCAAAGGAGCGATCGTTGCGGAAGTTGATAATAAATTTCAGCCAATTCCAGGAACAGAACAATTCATTGAATGTGACGTGATCGGAATTGCAGTCGGATTGACACCAGATATTGGATTACCATCCATGGCAGATGTCACATTTGTGAATGCCGGAAGATTAGGTGCACAGGTTCCAATGCATGATCGAAATATGGAAACAACAAAAGAGGGAATCTATGTTGCAGGAGACTCTTCTGGAGTGGAAGAAGCATCCTCAGCGATCGAAGAAGGAAAACTTGCAGGAATCGCAGCAGCCGAAGCACTTGGAAAGCTCAGCAAAGAAGAAGCAGCGAAAGCCAAAGAAAATGTTTGGAATTCATTAGATCAGCTTAGAACAGGACCTTTTGGACAGGGTCGTCATGATGCGAAGGAACAGATCATAGAGCAGATGGAAGAATGGAAGGTGAAGAACAGTGCTTGCTAAAGATGGATTTTTAGATTTAGAAGAAGTTATGGACATTCCTGGATTTCCTGGAATTGAAGTATTAAATAACAAAAAATGTGTAGTTATCGAGTGTAAACAGAATATTCCATGTAATCCATGTGAAAGTGCCTGTCCACATCATGCGATTTCCATTGGAAATCCGATTACAAATCTTCCAGTTGTGGATCCGGAAAAATGTATTGGATGTGGATTGTGTGTGGCACAGTGTCCGGGACAGGCATGTTTTCTTGTGGATATGTCACATGAAGAATATGATACAGTAACACTTCCATATGAATATTATCCGCTTCCAGAGAAAGATCAGGAAGTTTATGGACTTTCAAGAGATGGAAAATATGTGATCAAAGCAGTTGTTGTAAGAGTTGTTTTGACAAAGAAAAATGACAGAACTGCGGTAATTGAAGTAAAAGTTCCAAAAGGATATGGAATGAAGGTTCGCAATATTTCTGTAGATGGAAAGAGAATTGCGGATGAAGAAGAAAATAAAGCAGTGGATCAGGCAGCAATTGATGCCATTGACAACGACGAGATGTATGTATGCCGTTGCGAAGAAATCACAAAAGCGGAAGTAATTGAAGCAGTTAGAAATGGTGCAACCAGTGTTAATGAAGTGAAACGACTGTTAAGAACTGGTATGGGAATGTGTCAGGGACGCAACTGTGCAAAAACCATTGAGCGTATCATTGCAGCAGAATTAAAAGTAGCACCAAGTGAAGTTCCACAGGCAACAAAACGAGGACCGGTAAGACCGATCAAACTGACAGGATATACATCTCTTGATATCGAGGCACAAGAAGAGATGTTTGAACATGACTGGTAATTGACTAGATAATATAAACAGGAAGATCAAGTGGAAGCATTAGCTTCCACTTGGTATAATAGAGCTAAGGAGTGATTATGTTTATGTCTACATAGAATAAGACAAGGAAGGAGCATAATGGGCGAGTTTTTTATCAAGCTGGATACGATTGTTTGGTCAAATCCAATCATATTTTTAATTTTAGGTTCGGCAGTATTTTTTACGATCATTTTAAAAGGAGTTCAGGTTCGAAATATCAAGCATCAGATTCAGTTATTATTCGGAGCAAATGATTCAGATGCAGGAATTTCACCATTTGCAACATTTTGTACGGTTATCGGATATCGTGTTGGTACGGCAAATGTTGCCGGAGTTGCGGTAGCAATCTTAAGCGGTGGACCGGGAGCAGTTTTCTGGATGATGGTAACATCCATTCTTGATACGGCAATTTCTTATGCAGAATGTTCTCTTGGTCAGTGTTATAAGATCAAACAGGATGGAGAATATCGAGGTGGAGCATATTATTATATAGAAAGAGGATTAGGGATCAAACCGCTTGCGGTCGTATATGCATTGTTAACATTTATCTGTGTCCCAATTCTTACAGTAGCACCTCATGCATTTTCAATTACAAGTGGCTTTAAAAATAGTATCGGAGTATCACAGTATATTACAGGAGCGATCATTGCAGTTTTATTATTCTTTGTAATTTCTGGAGGAATTAAGCGTATTGCAAAGACGGCAGAATTGATCGTACCATTTATGACGATTGGATTTATCTTAATGACCGTCATTGTAATGATCCTAAGGATCAAGGAAATACCAGAAGCTTTTAGCTTGATCATAAGATGTGCTTTTGGACAACATGCAATGTTTGGAGGCTTATTAGGTAGTGCTGTTTTATGGGGAGTAAAACGATCTGTAAATTCCTCAGGAGCAGGTATGGGAGAAGCCGTTCCAGCAGCATCTGCAACTGAGTGTTCTCATCCGGGTGTACAGGGATTGATCAATTCATTATCTGTATATATTGATCTTTTTGTATGTATTTGTACAGCATTAATGATCATCTTAACGGATTGTTTTAATGTTCTGGATCAGACAGGAGCAAGTCTTTATATAGGAAAAGGTTCAGCAAATGTGGCAAGTGGATCAGCTGAAGTTGGAATTGCCTGGACACAGGAAGCATTAAATTCTATTTTTCCTGGAAATTTTGGAGGTATCTTATTAGCTTTCTTCTTATTTTTCTTTGCATTTACAACATTACTAAATTATTACTATCAAGGAGAAACAGCAATTGCTTATATGTTATATAAACAATCTCCAAAAACAAGGAAAATAGCAATCTGGGGATTAAGAATTGCAATGCCATTGATTTTTTATTACTTTGCGATTCAATCTGCAGCAACCAGTTTTGCATCGGGAGAAGTAGGTGTTGGATTGATGGTATGGTTTAATGTGATCGTATTATTGATCATGTCACCAACGATCAAGAAGATTTTCGACGATTATATGGCACAAAGAAAAGCAGGAATTGAAAAACCTGTCTTTAATCCTCAGAAATTAGGTATTAAAAATGCAGATCTCTGGATGGAGATCAACGCGGACAAGATTGCTAAGGAGGGAGATAATGAAGTACATACTGGGAATTGACATCGGAACAACAGCGATTAAAGCAGCAGTCATCGGAGAAGATGGTGAGATTTATGGCACAAAAACAAGCGAATATCCATTGACAACACTTCCAAGTGGCGAAGTGGAAGCAGATCTTTCTCTATATGAAGAGGCATTCAAACAATCCATCAAAGAATCTGTTAAAAATGCAAGAGTACCAGTAAAAGATATCAAATGCGTTGGATTTTCATCAACTGCGGAAACCTGCGTGTTTTTGGATGAAAATAATAAACCTCTATGTAAGGTAATTGCATGGATGGATACAAGGGCAACGAAGGAAGCAAAAGAATTAACAGAGCAGTTTGAGAAACAAGATATCATAAAGAAAGTTGGATTTGATGGAATATATGCGATCCATCCGGTAAGTAAGATTCTTGCAGTGAAACATAAAACACCAGAAATCTTTGAAAAGACAAGAATGTTTGCACAGATTAAGGATTACTTTATCTTTAAACTGACAGGAACATACTATACAGATCATTCAACAGCAAGTGATCATGGATTTTTTGATATTACAAATCGCTGTTACTGGAAAGAAATGCTTGCATATACAGGAATCAAAGAAGAATATCTTCCAAAGTTAGAAGAACCAGGAACAGAACTGGGAACGATCAGCGAGAGCGCAGCAAAAGAATTTGGATTAGATCCACAGACAAAGATCAATGTGGGAGCATTTGATCAAGGATGTGGTGCGATCGGTGCAGGTAATATAAAATCAGGAATTGCATCAGAAAGTACAGGGTCAGCACTTGTAACTGTGGCAACGATCGATCAGTTAAATCCAGAGTCAAAAGGAGATGTTCCGACATTGTGTAGTGCGATCGCCGGGAAATACATGTATCAGCCATATTGCACAGGTTCGATCATTATGAAATGGTATCGAGATACATTTTGTGATGAAGAAAGAAGAATAGAGCAGGAAACAGGACTGAATGCATATACCCAGATGGATGAAATGGTAAAAGCAACACCACCAGGAGCAGATGGACTGATCATGCTTCCATATTTTCAAGGATCAGGAATTCCTGAATTAAATGAAAATGCGAAAGGTGTCTACTATGGAATCCATGCGGGACATAATAGAGGTCATTTTATAAGGGCAATCATGGAAGGACTTGCCATTGCGTTAAAAAGGATGTTAGAATGTGAGAAAAAATTAGGAGCAACCATGACAGAGATCCGTTCTCTTGGAGGTGGATCAAAGTCAAAAGCATGGTGTCAGATTAAAGCAGACATTCTGGGAATTCCAGTGAAAGTCATAGACAACAGCGAAAGTACTGCATGTATGGGATGTGCAATCTTAGCAGGAGTGGCAAATGGAATCTGGGATTCTGTAGAAGAAGCAGCTCATCAATTTGTAAAGGTAAAAGAAATATATGAACCAAACAAAGAAAATGAACAAATATACCAACAAGTTTACGAAAAATATGTGGAAATTACCAAGGTATTAAATCCAACTTTTTAACAATAACACTCATATAAAAATAATGATATTTATAGTATGAATTACTCCAATTAACAAAACACAAATAAATCCTAAGATTTGAATTCTGTCATATGTTTCCGATACCACAATGGCATCAGATTCCTCTGACACTGATGATTTTCTCGTTCTTTAATCCCAATCGTATTGAAAAAGTCTTTCCATAGATCAATAAACGGATCGTCTGTCTGAATGGACAGCCGGTCCATTTCTTCTTTTGAAAGTATTGTTAAATAATAATCTTGATCTGCAGGATGAACGACAGCGATGAAGCGTTTATCATCAATGATCATCCAGTTTTCAGAGGGCAGACGATCAGAAAAATGTGGTGCAACCAGAGTCAATACATTACTCTTTGGCTCAATATGACTTACCAACACATCCCCAGGCATATTCGCAAATCGGATAAATTCCACATGAAAATGAGCTTCATTTCCAACTTTACGTTTCAATTCAAACATCCGCATAACCACAGGTTCCTGAAGAAAATCCACAACATGAGCACCATAATGGAATCCAGCAACCATAAAACGATAAATCGTATCTAATTTATCCTCGGCATCAGACATTGCAGCTTCATAGATCATAATATAAGCCTGATAAGAAATCTTACTCTTGATAGAACGAACGACACTGCCAGTTTTCTCCGGATCAGCATCCACATGCCGATAATCACAGAATAATTCCAGATTCCCAATCGGTTCTGTCTTCAATTTAATATTGGAATGACCAAGTCTTGATGCCCAGGCCTCATAAACACAAGTCATCATCGCATCAAAGTTATCTTCACAGGTAAAAACAGTCATAATAGCCTCCAGAATAAAAAAATAACGAAAATTACATCTGTCCAAACAAAGTTTTCGAAGAATCTTCTACAGTGACTTCAGATTGAAAATTAAAATCATCAAATAAAGAAAGCTGTCGATAGGTCTGTGGATGATCGATCTCCCAATTTTGCTTTCCATCCTCACCAATCAGCTGCCTGGTAATAAAATCTTCTTCAATCGGTATCCGATACATCATCTTCCCGCTGCAGGTGATAAAATACTTCGCACGTTTTAATACAATCCCCATCTTCTTCAAATGCTCAAAATTAAGAGTTCCATGTTTGCGTGCCTTCACAATACGAAACGCAGACTTTGTCCCAATTCCAGGAACACGAAGCAACACATCATAAGAAGCACGATTGATCTCAACTGGATAAATATCAAGGTGACGTAACGCCCAGTCACACTTTGGATCAAGCATCGTATTAAAATTCGGCCGGTCTACAGAAAGTAATTCATCTGCCTTAAATCCGTAAAACCGTAGCAGCCAGTCTGCCTGATACAGGCGGTGTTCCCGAAGAAGCGGCGGTGCGGTTCCAAGAGCTGGCAGATTAGAATCCTCATTCAAAGGAACATAAGCAGAATAAAACACACGTTTCAAGTCATATTGCTGATATAATTTTTGCGTTGTCGATAAAAGCTGCAGATCACTCTCCCCAGTTGCGCCAATGATCATCTGTGTACTTTGACCGGCAGGAACAAAAGAAGCTGGTTTTCCATTATTTTGCAAACGTAAAGTATTCTTAAGAGAAGGATCTGCAAGTGTTAACGGGGAAGAACCAGTCTGAATCCGCTGATAAGGATTCTCTTGAAAGATCGTATGCTTCAAATACTTATTACTTTGAGAACGTTCCATAGAGGCATCTTTTCCGATCATCAACCGATGATCCACGATTCCATTCTGAATCTGACGAATTGGAGCAACAAGTTTCTTCGGATTCTTATGAGGAGCCAGCTTCTTAAGCCCGTCAATCGTAGGAAGTTCCAGATTCACACTCATACGATCGACAAGATATCCCATATTCGTGATCAATTCATCCGAAGTGCCAGGAATCGCTTTCACATGGATATATCCATTAAAATGGTACTTTGTACGAAGTAGATAAATCGCCTGATACATCAATTCCATCGTATAAGTCGGACTCTTTACGATTCCAGAGCTTAAAAATAACCCTTCAATATAATTTCTTCGATAAAATTCCACAACAAGTGTACAGATCTCGTCCGGAGTAAATGTTGTACGAACCCTGTCATTACTTACTCGGTTTAGACAATACTTACAATCATAAATACATTCATTGCTAAGTAAGATCTTAAGCAAAGACACACAGCGCCCATCCGAAGAAAAACTATGACAGATTCCAGCAGCCTCTGTATTCCCGAGCATTCCTTTCTTTCCACGGCGGGAAGAACCACTGGAAGTACAGGCGACATCGTATTTTGCTGCATCAGCTAAAATCTTCAATTTTTCATTTAAAGATAAATCTTTTGATGAGATTTCCATATCAAACAGTTCCTTTCGAATATATGTTCTAGTTTAACATAAATAAACGTAATTTACAAATTATATTTTGATCTGATCATCATCACATATATTTGAAAAAAACCACCACATTAGTGACCATTAAGATCATAAATGTGATGGCTTTTTTCTAGCCAAGAATCTTCTTATTCGATACAGTTGCATCCTGATAAGAATATGACTTGGTTGTCAGAGATTCTAAAATCTGCTCAGGATGAACAATGGCATCTTCTAAAGATGTGACATAAAGCTTTTTATTACCGAAGCGGGAAGCTTCTTCGATCGCAACATCAGCAGCGATCACAATATAATCAGCTTTATCGATTTGTTCAGGGGAAAACTGATTTTGAATTCCCATAGCTCCCTGTGTTTCCACAGAAAGGTCAATGCCAAGTTTCTTACCTGCCTGTTCTAGTTTCTCTGCCGCAACATAGGTTTGAACCATTCCAGTCGGGCATTTTGTTACACACAAAATTTTCATGAAATCCTCCAATCGTATATTACTCCTTCTTGATAGTCAGTATAGCATGAGATAGTAGAAAAGGAAAAGCAGAATGATAGAAAAAATAGTTTTTGTTAAAAGTGCATAGAAATTAAGTGAAAATATTGTTAATATTGACCATAAACAACAACTTGTAAAGAGGACCGTACAAGCTTTAAAATAAGAACCATAAGGAAGGAGGATGTCAAACATGGGAAAGAACAAAGGAGAAATGAAATATCACACATTAAAGGAATTACTGAAGAATGATATTTTATCTGGTGTCTATCAACCGGGAGATAAGATGCCGTCAGAGAATCAACTAGTACAGGAATATGATCTTAGCCGCCATACCGTACGTAAGGCGCTGTCAATTCTGGAAGAAGAAGGTTATATCATTGCAGTTCATGGAAAGGGAACGTTTTGTACAGAACGGGCACTTCATAAAAAGGAATCAAAGAACATTGCAGTGGTTACAACCTATATTTCTGATTATATATTCCCTAGATTGATCCAGGGAATCAACAGTGTCCTTTCCAAAGATGGCTACAGCATTATTTTTAAGACAACAGAAAATAGCAGACGAGGAGAGACAGCATGTCTTGAAGATATTCTGACAAAAGATATTGATGGCTTGATCATTGAGCCAAGTAAAAGTGAGATTGTATGCAGACATCCAAAACTTTATGAGAATCTTGATAAATATGAAATTCCCTACATTTTTATTCACGGAGTCTATGAGGAGATGAAAGACAAACCCCACATTCTTATGGACGATTGTAAAGGAGGTTATCTGCTTACAAAATATCTGATCGATATGGGACATCAACATATCGTAGGAGTTTTTAAAGCAGATGATCATCAAGGAAGAGAACGACATAAAGGTTATGTGATGGCACTTCAGGAAGCAGGATATCAATATGATCCAGATATGGTTATCTGGTTTCATACAGAAGATCGTCAGATGAAACCAGTAACATCGGTTGTTCAGATGATAAAGGATCAAAGAAAGATGGATGCAGTTGTCTGTTACAATGACCAGATCGCATTTTCAATCATTGGAGGATTGCATCAGATCGGTGTTTCAATTCCAGAAGACTTGTCGATCACAGGATATGATAATTCAATGCTTGCACATCAGCATCCACTTTCTTTAACGACTATTGCTCATCCACAGGAAAAACTTGGCGAGATGGCAGGACAGTTGTTGCTAGAAAAGATACAAGGTGGATCAGATAAAGACATGAAAACAGAGTATTTGATCGAACCGAAATTGGTGATCGGAAACTCATGTAAAAATAGGAATCAAGAATAGATATAAAACTGGGAGGCAAAAAATGGAACTTAAAAAAAATTACAAATTTTGGTTTGCAACAGGATCACAGGATTTATATGGAGATGAATGTTTAAGCCATGTGGCAAAACATGCACAGATCATTGTGCAGAATTTCAATGAAAGTGGCATTTTACCATTTGAAGTTGTATGGAAACCGACATTAATTGATAGTACTTCGATCAGAAGAACATTTGAAGAAGCAAATGCAGATGAAGAATGTGCCGGTGTTATCACATGGATGCACACATTCTCCCCAGCAAAATCATGGATCGCAGGATTACAGGCATTTAAGAAACCATTATTACATCTTCACACACAGTTTAATGAAGAAATCCCATATGACACGATTGATATGGATTTTATGAATGAAAACCAGTCAGCACATGGTGACAGGGAATTTGGACATATCGTAACAAGAATGGGAATCCCAAGAGAAGTTGTTGTTGGATATTATGAATCAAAAGAAGTGAAAGAAAAGATCGCATCTTGGATGAGAAGTGCAATCGGAATGGTGGAAAGTAAAAATATCCGTGTGGTAAGGATTGCGGATAATATGAGAAATGTTGCGGTTACAGAAGGTGATAAAGTCGAAGCACAGATTAAATTTGGATGGGAGATCGATGCATATCCAGTCAATGAAGTTGTAGATTATGTCAATGCAGTCAGCAAAGGTGATATTGATGCACTGACACAGTTATATTATGAAAAATACAATCTTTTATTAGAGGGCAGAGATCCGATCGAATTTAAGAAACATGTAGAGGTACAGGCAGGAATCGAGATCGGACTGGAAAAATTCTTAAAAGACCATGATTATCAGGCAGTTGTTACACACTTTGGCGATCTTGGTGGATTAAAACAGCTTCCAGGACTTGCGATTCAGAGATTAATGGAAAAAGGTTATGGATTTGGTGCAGAAGGTGACTGGAAGACAGCAGCAATGGTACGACTGATGAAAGTTATGACAGCAGGAAAGAAAGATGCCAAAGGAACATCATTTATGGAAGATTATACATACAATTTTGTTCCGGGAAAAGAGGGTATCTTAGAAGCTCATATGTTGGAAGTATGCCCAACGATCGCGGATGGTCCTGTTTCAATCAAAGTAAATCCATTATCTATGGGAGATCGTGAAGATCCTGCAAGACTTGTATTTACAGCAAAAGAAGGAGAAGGAATAGCCACTTCTTTGATCGATCTTGGACATCGTTTCCGTCTGATCATTAATAAAGTGGATTGTAAAAAGACAGAAAAACCAATGCCAGAGCTTCCAGTAGCGACGGCATTCTGGACACCAAAACCAGATCTTTATAAAGGAGCAGAGGCATGGATCTTAGCTGGTGGAGCACATCATACAGCATTTTCTTATGATCTTAGTGTAGATCAGATGGTTGCATGGGCAGAGGCTATGGGAATTGAGAGTGTTGTCATTGATGAGAATACAGATATCAGAATATTAAAGAATGAATTAAGATGGAATGAAGTAGTTTATCGTTAGAAAATGGAGGTAGTACCATGGAAACAAAGCAAATGATCGTAGATGGAAAAACAGCATTGGGAATCGAATTTGGATCAACAAGGATCAAAGTTGTACTGATCGACAAAGATCATCATCCGATCGCATCCGGAAGCCATGACTGGGAAAATCGTCTGGAGAATAATATATGGACTTATACATTAGAAGACATCTGGAGTGGACTACAAGACAGTTACCAAAACTTGGTAAACGACGTGAAAGAAAAATATGATATTACACTAACTAAGGTTGGAAGTATCGGATTTAGTGCGATGATGCATGGATATATGGCATTTGATAAAGATGGAGAATTGTTAGTGCCATTCCGAACATGGAGAAATACAATGACAGAAGAAGCTTCTGAGAAATTAACGGAGGCATTTTCTTATCACATTCCTCAAAGATGGAGTATCGCACATCTGTATCAGGCAATTTTAAAAGAAGAAGAACATGTAAAAGATATTGATTATCTGACAACACTGGCAGGATATGTCCATTGGAAATTAACAGGTGAAAAGGTGCTCGGTGTTGGAGAAGCGTCTGGAATGTTCCCAATCGATATCGAGACAAAAGATTATAACCAGACGATGATCAAGACATTTGACAACCTGATCAAAGATAAAAAATTTGGATGGAAATTAGAAAATATCTTACCAAAAGTTTTAATAGCTGGAGATAAAGCGGGTATCTTAAGCGAAGAAGGAGCAAAATTATTAGATCCATCTGGTAATCTGGAAGCTGGAATTCCTTTATGTCCTCCAGAAGGAGATGCAGGAACTGGAATGGTTGCGACAAACAGCGTGACAAGAAAAACAGGAAATGTATCTGCAGGAACAAGTGTTTTTGCAATGATCGTTTTAGAGAAAGAATTAAAGAAAGTTTATGATGAGATCGATCTTGTCACAACGCCATCAGGTGATCTTGTGGGTATGGTACATTGTAATAACTGTACATCAGATCTGAATGCATGGGTCAACTTATTTAAAGAATTTGCACAGAACTTTGGTGTGGAAGATGTAGATATGGATCAGCTTTATGGAACTCTTTACAATAAAGCATTAGAAGGTGACAAGGATTGTGGTGGATTACTTGCATACAACTATTTCTCAGGAGAACATATCACAGGATTTGAAGAAGGAAGGCCATTATTTGTAAGAAAACCAGATAGTAATTTTAATCTTGCAAACTTTATGAGAGTTCATCTATACACAGCACTTGGAGCTTTGAAGACGGGGCTTGATATCTTGATGAAAGAAGAAGATGTCAAAGTTGATAAAATGCTGGGACATGGTGGATTATTCAAAACAGAAGGTGTTGGACAAAAGATCATGGCAGCAGCTGTGAATGCACCAGTATCAGTTATGAAAACAGCTGGAGAAGGTGGTGCATGGGGAATGGCGATCCTTGCAGCCTATATGCTGGATAAAGCAGAAGATGAGATGCTTGATACCTATCTTTCTGACAAAGTATTTGCAGGGGAAGAAGGTACAACGATCGCTCCAGATGAAAAAGATGTGGAAGGCTTTGATGAATTTATCAAACAATATCAAAAAGGTCTTGCACTTGAACGAGTTGCAATTGATGTCATGTAAAAAGGAGACGAAAGATGTTAGAACAATTAAAAAAAGAAGTCTATGAAGCAAATATGGAACTTCCTAAAAGAGGTCTGATCACATATACATGGGGAAATGTCAGTGGAATTGATAGAGAAAGTGGTTTATTTGTTATTAAACCAAGTGGTGTGGATTATGATAAACTTTCTCCAGAAGATATGGTTGTCATGGATCTTGATGGAAACAGAGTGGAAGGAGATTTAAATCCATCTTCTGATACACCAACGCATATTGAATTATATAAAGCATTCAAAGATTTAGGAGGAATTGTACATACACATTCCCCATGGGCAACATCATGGGCACAGGCGGGGAGAAGTATTCCATGCTATGGAACAACACATGCAGATTACTTCTATGGAGAAATTCCATGTGCAAGAAGCCTCACAAAAGAAGAAATTGAAGAAGCCTATGAGAAGAATACAGGATTGGTGATCATTGAGACATTTAAAGATAAGAATCCAGTTTATGTTCCAGGAGTGCTTTGTACAAATCATGGACCATTTACATGGGGAGCTGATGCAGCCGAGGCAGTTCATAATGCCGTTGTCTTAGAAGAAGTCGCAAAGATGGCATACCGTTGCGAGCATTTAAATCCAGAAGCAAAGCCAGCACCACAATATCTGCAGGATAAACATTTCTTCAGAAAACATGGGGCAAATGCTTACTATGGCCAAGGCAAATAATGAAAATGGATCAATAAAGATATCAGATAAAATTTAAAAGAAAGTGTTGTAAAATGATGAAAGTAAAAATGATCGAAAAAAGACAAAATGGAGTCTGCTTATTTGAATTACAAAATGATGAGATAAAAGTGATCACGAGTAACCTTGGTTGTCATATTTTATCTGTGTTCACAAAAGACAGAGATGGAAATTATGGAGATGTCGTTCTTGGATATCAAGATGTGGAAGATTGTCATAAAGATGATAAATTTTTAGGATGTATCATCGGACGTGTTGCAAACAGAATTGCAAATGGAGAGTTTCAGTTGAATGGAAAGACCTATAAACTTGCAGTAAATTCCGGACCGAATACGCTTCATGGTGGTATAAATGGATTTAATCAGAAGATTTTTAACTATGAGATTTTAGAAGATGGAATCCGTTTTATCTATCTTTCTCCAGATATGGAAGAAGGATTTCCAGGAAGTCTTTGTTTAAAGATAGTATATCGTCTATCTGGAAATGAATTAAAGATGGAATATGAAGCAATGACAGATCAAGACACACTGATCAATATAGCCAATCATTCCTATTTTAATCTTTCAGCAAAAGACAGTAAGATCTATGATCATCAATTGATGATCAAATCAGATCAGATTGCATGTGCAGATGAGAATGGTCTTCCAACAGGTGAGTTTTTGGATGTAGAGAATACACCATTTGATTTTAAAAGTTTTCATGAGATTGGAGAACGGATTCATGATGATGATGAACAGTTGAGATTCGTTGGAGGCTATGATCATTGTTTTATGTTAAAGGATGAGAAAGATCAGGCAGTCTTATATGATAAAGAAAGTGGACGAAAATTAACGATCACAACAACACTTCCATGCATGCAGTTATATGCAGGAAACTTTCTGGCAGGAGGAAGTGATGGTAAATTTGGAAAACCATATGAGAACAGAGATGGTGTTGCATTAGAACCACAATTCTTGCCTAATTCTATGAATATAGAGAAAAAGCCAAGAGTTATCTTAAGAAAAGGCGAAGAGTATGAAGCAGTGACAACATACCGATTTGAAACAGAATAATATAGATTGAAATTAAAAAATAAGAATCATATCCATACAATATCCCCTTCCCCTTTTTATTTGTATGGATATATTCTTGTTTATTTCTGGAATATAATTCTATAAGAGAGTATAATAATATTTTAGGAAAGAGGAAGGTAATATGATCAAAGTATTTTTAGTAGAAGATGAAAAGATCATTCGTAAGAGTATAAAGAATAACGTAAAATGGGAAGAAAATGGTTTTGAATTTGCGGGAGAAGCACCAGATGGTGAGATGGCTCTTCCAATGATCGAAAAACTACATCCAGATATCGTGATCACAGATATCAAGATGCCATTTATGGATGGACTTGAATTAAGTGATATCTTAAAGAAAAAAATGCCAAAAATACAGATCATCATACTTTCTGGATATGGGGAGTTTGACTATGCAAAAGAAGCGATCAAGATCGGTGTAACAGATTATCTGACCAAACCAGTAACTGGTGAGCAGTTATTAGAAGCACTAAATAAAGTAAAACAAAAGCTTGATAAGAAAAAAAGACAGGAAGAAGATATAAAAAAATTACAAAAAAATATAAAAACACAAATGAAAAATATGAGATATCAATTTTTCGGGAATCTGATCCGCGGAAAGATATCTGTATCTAAATTAATGGAACAAGGGAATGAACTTGGAATAGATCTTATGGCACCGGCATACAATTTTATGTTATTTAAAATATTTTCAAAGAATGAGAATGATACAGAGGCAGTATATGATCTTCGTACCAAAGAAGATGCGATCGTAGAAGAAGTAAGCAGCCAGTTTGAAAATATGATTGTTTTTCACCGTGTAACAGAGGGCTATATTTTAATGATCAAGGCACAGAATACAGAGGAAACCATACAAGTGGCAAAAGATTATGTTGCAGCATTGACAAAGCGTATGAAAAAAGAGAAAGAACTACAATGGTTTGCAGGGATTGGACATGCAGTGGAACGATTACATAACCTTTCGGAATCTTACGACAGTGCAAGCAAGGCTTTTGCATACCAGTATCAGTCTTCTGGGAATGAAGCGGTGTTTTTTGATAAATTAGATAATGAAAAGATAGAAAGAGCAGAAGATCTGCAGCAAGTAGATTTTACCAAAGTAAATTCAGAATCGCTGGAAGAGTTTTTGAGAAATGGAAAAGAAGAAGCTGTACATTTATTTGTAGAGGAGTATACCAAGACATTAGGAAAATCTAATATGGATTCCTTTATGTTTTGTCAGTATATGCTGATCAATATACAGGTAGGTGTTATGAAATTCGTTGAGAAAATGGGAGTTGAGAAAGCAAATATCGATCGCACGTTTAAGGATTACAAACAACAGATCGCTGCAGTTTCAACAGGAGAGAAAGCAGCGGAGTATATCGAAGAACTTATCATACAAGCGATCAGAATGCGAAATGAAAGATTAGGGAAGAAACATTCTTCATTGATAACGGAGGCAAAAGAATTTATTGTGAAAAATTATCAAGAAGAAACATTATCGTTGAGTGATGTTGCAGATCAGGTTGGATTAAGCAGCAGTCATTTTAGTACAACGTTTAAACAAGAAACAGGGAAATCTTTTGTGGAATTTTTGACATCAGTCAGAATGGATAAAGCAAAAGAAATGCTTTGTTTTACAGATATGAAGGCATCACAGATCAGCTATGAAGTGGGATATAAGGATCCACATTACTTTAGCTACCTGTTTAAAAAAACGCAAGGATGTACTCCAAGTGAATATAGATCAAGGAGGATGTAATGAAAAAATATGTGAGAGAATCTATTGCTCGATTTCGGCAGTTCTCAATAGAAAAAAAACTAAAATGGTTAAGGATGGTCGTGATAATTCCTGCGTTAGTGGGGATTATCACGCTTCTTGTTATCATGATAAATTTTAATGAAAGCTATAATGAGGCAGTAAAAAACGTATCAGTAGCCAGCAAGTTTAATTTCTCATTTTCAGAAGATATGGATTATAAAATGTATCGTATTGTTATCGGTGCAGAGAGTTTTGATACGATGAAACCATATGAGGAGATTAAGGAAGCGAAGGAGCTGGTAAAGGAACTGAATAAAAATGCGGTAACAGATGAAAGTAAATTAAGAACGAGACAGATAGGAAAACTGTTGGATAATCTGAAGATTTCCATTGAAGAAATTGAACACTCAGATCTAAAAAACGATTATATGGAAAATAATCAGAGATTAAGATTAAATGTGAATGTATTTACAGAAATCATTAAAGAAAAAGTATCCGAATACATTTACTATGAGATTGGGAATATGGAGAGTATGCGTGTAAAACTGGAAAAAGAAATCATGCATACGATCACAATCACATTGATCGCTGTACTGTTTTTGTCTCTGATAACATGGAAATTATCGAAATTGATTTCGCAAAGCATTAGTTATCCAGTCAGACAATTATGTGAGATGACAAAGGAAGTGGCGCAGGGAAATTTTGATGTACATGGACCTCAAAATACAACAGAAGAGCTGCAGATCTTAACAAATAATTTCGAACATATGGCACAAAAGGTAGAGAGATTGATCGAAGATGTAAAAGTAGAACAACAAAATCTTCGAAAAAAAGAGCTGCAGTTACTACAAGAGCAGATTAATCCACATTTCCTTTATAATACATTGGACACGATCATGTGGCTTGCCATTGATCATCAGGATGACAAAGTGGTAGAAATGGTAGCTGCCTTGTCTGGCTTTTTCCGTACAAGTTTAAGTCACGGAGAAGATAAGATAACGATCAGGGAAGAATTAGAGCATGTTGAAAATTATTTAAAGATACAACAATTAAGATACGGGGATATTATGGAATATTCTATTGATGTCCCAGATGAGATCAAGAAAAATGATATTGTAAAGATCACTTTACAGCCATTAGTAGAAAATGCATTATATCATGGATTGAAAAAACAAAGAGAAAAAGGAATGATAAAGATTTCCAGTGTAGATGATGAAAATAATATATTCCTGATCGTTGAAGATAATGGAGTTGGTATGCAGCCTGAGCAGGTAGTTCAGATTAATAAAGAAATGTATGAAGATATATGGGTAAACAGGACAACAGGGTTTGGAATTGCAAATGTAAATCGGCGGATTAAATTATATTATGGAGAAGAATATGGGTTGATCCTTGAAAGTGAACCAGATATTGGAACTAAGGTGATCGTAGTTGTACCGAAGACTAGACAAGCAGAGAAAAAATAATCAAAAATCAAAAAAATTCAAACCATTATCAAAAAAAATCAAACTTTAAACAGACAAGATAAAAATTTCATAAAATAATCCACCGAATGCAAAAGAAATTGCATTGAAAGAAATACAATTTCAAGTAAAATATAACTTGTAATTAAGGAAAACGAAAAAATCAAAAAAGAAAAAGGAGGAAATCATAATGAGAAGAAGTATTAAGAAGGTGGCTGCAGGTTTACTTGCAACAATGATGATCGGAACAATGCTTACTGGTTGTGGTGGAGGAAACAAGAAAGACAGTGGTTCTTCAAAGAAGGAAACTTCAGAGATCAACATCGGATTTTCACAGGTTGGAGCTGAGAGTGATTGGCGTGTAGCGAATACAAAGTCTATGAAATCTGCATTAACAGCAAAGAACGGATTTAAATTATCATTTGCAGATGCTCAGCAGAAACAGGAAAATCAGACAAAAGCGGTCAGAGAATTTATCACACAGGGTGTTGATGTGATCGCAATCGCACCTGTAACAGAAACAGGTTGGGAAACAGTTTTAAAAGAAGCAAAGAAAGCTGACATCCCAGTTATCACAGTTGACCGTCAGATCAAAACTTCTGATGATTCACTGATCACAGCATGGGTTGGATCAGACTTCAAAAAAGAAGGTGTGAAAGCGGCTGAATGGTTAATTAAAGAAAAGGGAAAAGAAAAAGGTGACGTAAACATCGCTGTATTACAGGGAACGATTGGTTCTTCTGCAGAAATCGGACGTACAAAAGGATTTAAAGAAGGAATCAAAGATCAGAAAAACTTCAAGATCATTGCTTCTCAGACAGGAGAATTTACACAGGCAAAAGGTCAGGAAGTTATGGAATCTTTCTTAAAACAGAACAAAGACATTGATGTTGTAGTAGCACAGAATGATAACATGGCATTCGGAGCAATCGATGCATTAAAAGCAGCAGGAAAAACACCTGGTAAAGACGTAACGATCATTTCTTTCGATGCGATCAAAGCAGCATTAAAGAAAGTTCAGTCTGGAGAGATCAATGCTGAATTTGAATGTAACCCACTTCATGGACCTCGTGTAGCTGAATTAGCTAAGAAGATCATGAAAGGTGAAAAAGTAGATAAGATCCAGTATGTAGATGAGCAGGTATTTACAAAAGATAATACTACAAAAGAAGTTATTAACAAACGTGCATATTAATAAACATTGTTGAAAATCCCCTTAAGTACACACATGTAACTATTAACAATCGCACTACAAATAAAGATTGCAGGCTCTGGGTCAGGACAATCTGACTTATCCTGTAATTTTTATGCCAAAAATCAGGGAATTTTCATTAAAATCGGCTCAAAAATCATGAAAAGAAAGGAGAATTGTCATGAGTGATGAAAAGAAGACAGTTCTATCCATGCGACATATTAATAAAACATTCCCAGGAGTGAAAGCACTGTCCGATGCACAGCTTACATTGAGAGAAGGAGAGATTCATGCCTTAATGGGAGAAAATGGTGCAGGAAAATCTACACTGATCAAAGTTCTTACAGGAGTTGAGGAATTTGAGACAGGTGAGATCATCATGGATGGAAAAAGTATTATTAACACATCCCCTCAAGAAGCGGGAAACAATGGAATCAGCACCGTTTATCAGGAAGTAAACCTGTGTCCGAATCTAACGGTAGCAGAAAATATCTTTATCGGAAGAGAACCAATGAAAATGGGGAGGATCGACTGGAAGACGATGAATACACAGGCACAGAAGATCCTTGATAATCTGGAATTAGAAATTGATGCCACACAGGAATTGGAAAACTATTCCGTAGCGATTCAGCAGATGGTGGCGATCGCAAGAGCAGTTGACATTCAGTCAAAAGTATTGATCCTTGATGAACCAACATCAAGTCTTGATGAAGGAGAAGTTGAGAAATTATTTAAGGTTATGAATATGCTAAAGAAACGCGGAACAGCGATCGTATTCGTAACACACTTTTTGGAACAGGTCTATGCAGTCTGTGACAGGATCACAGTACTTAGAAATGGACATTTTGTAGGCGAATATAAGACAGAAGAGCTTCCAAGATTTAAATTAGTTGCAACAATGATGGGAAAAGAATTTGATGATCTGGCAGACATCAAAGGAAGTGGAACATCATCAAAGAAACAAAGCGACGAAGTTGTGATCGAAGCAAAAGGTCTTTATCATAAAGGAACGATCAAACCATTTGACATTAAGATCCATAAAGGAGAAGTTGTTGGATTATCTGGATTATTAGGATCTGGACGTTCCGAACTTGTAAGAGCGATTTATGGAGCAGATAAACCAGATGGAGGAGAATTATATGTCAAAGGAGAAAAATTAGATGTCAAAGCGCCAATTGATGCAATGCATAAAGGAATGGCATATTGTCCGGAAGATCGTAAAGTAGAAGGAATCATTGCAGATCTTTCTGTAAGAGAAAACATGATCTTGGCACTTCAGGCAAAACGAGGAATGTTCAAACTGATGAGCAGAAAAGAACAGGAAGAGTTGACAGATAAGTATATTAAGATGCTGCAGGTTAAGACAGCAAGCAGAGAAACACCGATCAAATCATTAAGTGGTGGTAATCAGCAGAAAGTAATCCTCGGAAGATGGCTGATGACAGAACCAGATTTTCTGATCCTTGATGAACCAACCAGAGGTATTGATGTTGGAACAAAGACAGAGATTCAGAAATTAGTCGTAAAACTTGCAAATGAAGGAATGTCTGTTGTATTTATTTCATCCGAAGTAGAAGAAATGCTTCGTACCGTGACTCACATGGGAATCTTACGAGATGGTGAGAAAGTCGGAGAATTGGAAGAAAGTGAATTATCACAGGAAAATGTAATGAAAGCAATCGCAGGAGGTGACAAATAATTATGGATAAATTAAAAAAGATGACATCATATCGCCTCTTCTGGCCAATTGTATGTTTGGTACTTGTATTATTATTTAACCTTATAAAATCCCCATCATTTTTTGAAATCTCAATTAAAAATGGTGTGTTATATGGATATCTGGTCGATATTTTTAACCGATCCAGTGAATTGATCATCTTAGCAGTTGGTATGACACTTTGTGTAGCATCCAGTGCAGGAACTGATATCTCTGTCGGAGCGATCATGGCATTATCAGGAGCTGTATCTGTTTATCTTCTTGGAAGTGGAGAAACATATGCAATTCCTTGGATCGCAGCAATCCTGATCGGGCTTGTGGTATCTGTATTATGTGGTATGTGGAACGGATTCTTAGTTGCGAATATGAAGATCCAGCCAATGGTAGCAACCTTGATCTTATTTACCGCAGGACGAGGAATGGCACAGTTGATCACAGGTGGAAATAACTTATATGTCAAGGTGGACAGCTTTAAGTATTTAGGAGGATTTCTGCCACATATTCCAGTTCCAACACCGATTTTGGTAGCGATCATCGTAGTCATTTTAGCAACATTATTCTTAAATAAGACAGCAACAAAATTGTATATTGAAAGTGTAGGTATCAACCCAAGAGCCAGTCGTTTGTTTGGACTGAATTCTACAAAGATCATCTTTATCACATATGCAGCCTGCGGACTTTGTGCAGGAATTGCAGGAATGATCGCAACATCAAGAATCACATCCATTGATGCAAATAACGTAGGAAATTTGATGGAATTAGATGCGATCTTAGCAGTAGCACTTGGAGGAAACTCTCTTGCAGGTGGTAAATTCTCAGTCGCAGGAAGTGTTATTGGAGCGATCACGATCCAGGCATTATCTACAACATTATATGCAATGAAAGTAACTGGAGATCAGCTTCCACTTTATAAAGCGATCGTGGTTATCATAATCGTGACATTACAGTCTCCAGAATTTAAGAAATACTTAAATCGTATTAAAGCAAAACGTGCAGCAAAAACTGCTGGAGAGAAGGTGGCATAATGGCAATGGTAGAGAAAATTAAAAATAAACTTAGAGGAAATGGATTTTTGCTTGCAGTTACGATCGTATTATTCTTCGTGCTCTATATTGCAGGTGCGATCCTTTACGGAGATCGAAACTTTACAAGCCCACAGGTGTTTTTAAACTTGTTCATTAGTAATGCTGGATTGATCATTGCAGCCGTTGGTATGACATTTGTACTGATCACAGGAGGAATCGATATTTCGATTGGTTCCGTCATCGGTGTTGTTTGTATGATGCTTGCATGGATGATGGAAGTGAAGCATATGAGCGCAGTCGTTGCAATTATTCTGGTATTAGTATTTGGTGTGATCTTCGGATTGGTTCAAGGATTTTTAGTAGCTTATTTAAAAATACAGCCATTCATTGTAACACTTGGAGGAATGTTCTTTGCCAGAGGTCTTACAGCATTGATCAGTTCCGATATGATCAGTATTGAAAATCCAACATTTTTAAGTCTTGCAAACTATCGAATTTATTTTGGATTTATTACATATTACAACAACCGAGGAGTTGCAATGCATCCTTATATCTACCTAAGTGTTGTCATTGCATTGTTGGTTGTAGCGATTTCCTTTGTGATCCTTCGATACACAAAATTTGGACGTGCCGTATTTGCAGTAGGTGGAAATGAACAGTCTGCATTATTAATGGGATTAAATCCTAAAGTTACAAAATTAAAAGTTTATGTGTTAAATGGATTTTTAGCATCATTAGCTGGATTTGCTTTCTGCTTAAACTCTTGTGGTGGATTCGTAGAGCAGGCCAGAGGATTTGAGATGGATGCGATCGCAGCAGCAGTTATTGGTGGAACACTTTTAACAGGAGGTGTTGGAACTGTCGTAGGATCACTATTTGGATCACTGATCAAGGGTATCATTGAAACGATCATTACATTCCAGGGAACATTATCATCCTGGTGGACAAGAATCGTGATTGCATTACTTCTTTGCTTCTTCGTAATTTTACAGAGTGTATTTAAATCAATTCGTGAGAAGCGTCTTGCGCAAGGTAATGAAAAGTAGATAGTTATATTTGGTTGATGTATTAGTTGATGTATTAAAGGAGGAAAACAGTATGAATAATATGCCAAAAACAAAAATCGGGATCGTAGCAGTCAGTCGTGACTGCTTCCCAGAAAGTTTATCAGTTACAAGAAGAGAAGCATTGATAAAAGCATATAAAGAAAAATATGATCCTGAGGACATTTATGAATGTCCAGTCTGTATCGTGGAGAGTGAGATTCACATGGTACAGGCATTAGAAGATATTAAAAAAGCAGGATGTGATGCATTAGTTGTTTATCTTGGAAACTTTGGACCAGAAATCTCAGAAACACTTCTTGCAAAACACTTTGATGGACCAAAGATGTTTGTGGCAGCAGCTGAGGAAAGTGGTGATAACCTCTTAGATGGAAGAGGAGATGCATATTGTGGAATGTTAAATGCAAGTTATAATCTGAAATTAAGAAATATAAAAGCATATATTCCTGAATATCCAGTAGGAACAGCAGAAGAATGTGCAGATATGATCCATGAATTTTTGCCAATCGCAAGAACAGTAAAAGCATTAAGTGAATTGAAGATCATAAGTTTTGGACCAAGACCACTGAACTTCCTTGCATGTAATGCACCAATCAAACCATTATATGATCTTGGAATCGAAATTGAAGAAAACTCAGAATTAGATTTATTTGAAGCATATAATCAGCATGAAGGGGATGAAAGAATTCCTGCAATCATAAAAGAAATGGAAGAAGAACTGGGTGCAGGAAATAAAAAACCAGAGATTCTTTCCAAGCTTGCACAGTATGAACTGACATTAAAAGACTGGATCAGGGATCATAAAGGTTACAGAAAATATGTAACAATTGCCGGAAAATGCTGGCCAGCATTCCAGACTCAGTTTGGATTTGTACCATGTTATGTAAACAGTCGTTTGGCAGCACAGGGAATTCCAGTATCCTGTGAAGTAGATATCTATGGTGCATTAAGCGAATTTATTGGAACGGTTGTAAGTCAGGATGCTGTGACATTATTAGATATCAACAACTCCGTACCAGCAGATATGTATAATGAAGAAATTAAAGATAACTATGACTATACACAAAAAGATACATTTATGGGATTCCATTGTGGAAACACAGCAAAATCTAAATTATCTTTCTGTGAGATGAAATATCAGAAGATCATGGCAAGAACATTACCGGAAGAAGTGACACAGGGAACATTAGAAGGTGATATCGCACCAGGAGATATTACATTCTTCCGTTTACAAAGTACAGCAGATACAAAATTAAGAGCGTACGTTGCACAAGGAGAAATCCTTCCAGTAGCAACAAGATCTTTCGGATCTATTGGTGTATTTGCTATCCCAGAAATGGGAAGATTTTACCGCCATGTACTGATCGAAAAGAATTTCCCACACCATGGAGCTGTTGCTTTTGGTCATTTTGGAAAAACTTTATATGAAGTATTCAAATACATTGGTGTTGATGTCGATGAGATTGGATTTAATCAGCCAAAGAATATGCTTTATAAGACTGAGAATCCATTTTCATAAATAAATTTTACCTATTAACTTTTTACTCCTTCTTGGGAAAAACTGCATGTGAATAGCATGCAGTTTTTTTCTATGCTTAGAAAAACAAGTAAAAATATTACTAAATATTATGACTGTTTGCGCGGAGCAGCACAAGAGTTACGGACGACAAGATTACATGGAAGTGTCAGACGAATCGGAGTCTGCTGCTCCAGAGAATCTTCTTTTGTCCGAAGTAAAATATAATGAGCAGCATATTCTCCCATAAATTCAGCCGGTGTATGAATCGTTGTCAGCGGAGGGTTTGAAAAACTTGCAACGCTGATATCATCAAAACCAATGATGGATATATCATCTGGAATTTTATAACCATTCTCATATAAAGCACGCATTGCACCGATTGCAAGAGGATCACTGGCAGAGAAAATAGCGGTTGGAAGGTCGCCATCAGCAATCATTTGTTTTGTCATGTTATATCCGGATTCAGCAGAATAATCTCCCTCATAAATAAAAGATTTATGGTCAATGGAATGTTCCTGGCAGAAGTTGATGAAGGTATCTTTACGTTCTTCAAAATATACACTGTTATCAGCGAGAACTTCCTTCCCGCCAAGATAAGCAATCTTTCGATGGCCAAGATCATACAAATAATCTAATGCTTCAGTAACTGCCTGTTGGAAATCAAGATTGATCGTATCACAATAAATCTTTGGTGTCTTCATATCAACAAAAATAGTGTTGGAATTAAGTTTTTGAAAAGACTTAATCTGAGATTTATTAAATTTACCAATACAAATCAGACCTTGAAGATCCTTGAGTGTGTCAGGATAATTGCAATCGCTCTGGAAAGCACGGACAACGTGGATATTATGATCGGCACAATATTTTTCAATACCGACACGGATTGCCTGATAATAAGGATCTTCCAGTTCCTGAAAGACAGAATACCATTGAAAGATACCGATAGAAATCGATTTTTCAACGGTATTTTTTAGATGCTTTGTATAATTTAATTCCTGGGCAACCTTTAAAACGCGCTGTTTTGTTTCGTCGGTTACACTCAGGGTATCGTCTTGGTTTAAAATTCTTGATACAGTTGCAGCAGAAACAGATGCTTTCTGTGCAATGTCTTTGATTGTTGCCATGGAGATAAAATCCTTTCTCATAAATATTAATCTATCTCATTATAACAGAGAAAAGCACAAAAGTAAATTTAGTAAAATAAAAGTAAAAAATTTAGTAAAAACATATTGACAATTTTACTAAAAAGTTTTACTATACAAGTATCAAAGACAGCCACTAAAAACAGGAGGAAAGAAAAATGAAAACAACTAATGGAAAGGTTCCAGGCAGAGTAAAATATACTTTTGCATTTGGAGCATTGGGAAAAGATTTAATTTATGGAATGATGGCGACATTCGCTATGATCTACTTTACGGATGTGTTGAAAGTATCACCGGGTTTTGTAGGAATCGTTTTCTTCGTAGCAAAACTTTGGGATGCATTTAACGATCTGTTTATGGGAATGATCGTAGATAACACAAGATCACGCTTTGGAAAATTCGTACCATGGCTAGTGATCGGAACTTTAGTCAATTCCGTTGTCTTTGTCGTATTATTTACTGACTTTAAATTAACAGGAACTTCACTTTGCATCTTCGTTGCAGTGATCTATGTATTATGGGGAATGACTTATACGATCATGGATATTCCATACTGGTCCGTAATTCCAAACCTTACATCAGATCCACACGAACGAGAAGTTGTTTCCGTTTTACCTAGAATTTTTGCAAGTATTGGACAGTCATTAGTCATCGCAGGATTCGGTGTTCAGATCATTGCAGCCTTAGGTGGAGGATATATCGGATATCATCGTTTTGCTATGATCATTGCAGGAACATTTATTCTTACGATCGGAGTTGCAGTCTGCAACTTAAAAGTAAAAGAAAACAATGCACCAAGTGAGAAGATTTCTTTTAAAGATGTATTCTCAATCATTAAGAGAAATGACCAGTTACAGTCAGCAGTAGGACTGATCCTTCTATATAATGTAGGAATTCAGTTTATCATGGGTGTTGCAGTTTACTACTTTACATATGTATGTGGAAATGCCAACATGTTATCAGCTTTTATGATCAGTGCATCTATCGCAGAAGTTGTTGGATTGATCATCTTCCCAGAAGTAGCAAAGAAATTATCAAGACATACATCATTTTTACTGGCATGTATTTTACCATTTATTGGTTTAGCATTATTATTAGTTGTTGGATTTGTATGCCCACAGAACATTGTATTAACAGCAATTTCAGGAGTGATCGTAAAGACAGGAACAGGATTAGAACTTGGATGTGCGACAGTATTCTTATCTGATGTTGTTGACTATGGTGAGTACAAACTGGGAACAAGAAATGAATCCGTTGTATTCTCTTTACAGACATTGATCGTAAAATTTACAGCGGCTTTAACATCACTTTTCATTGGATTTGCACTGGAACGTACAGGATATATTCCAAATCCAAACGCTGTACAGTCAGCACTGACATTGAATTCTATCAGATTTTTAATGTGTGCGATCCCAGCGGTGTCCATGCTTGTAGCCTATGTAGTTTATAAAAAAGCATATCATCTGGATGACAGTTTTATGAAGAAAGTTATTCAGACGATCGAAGAAAGGAGAGCAAACCGCAATGCCGAACAGTATTAAAAAATTAGAAGAAGCTTTTAAAGAAGGAAAATATGATCAGTTATTAAAAGATATTTATGTAGATGAAGCAGTGATTGAATATCAGCAGGAACGCTACATCAAAGCATTAGAATCCTTTGAAAAGATTTATGGAGAAAAAGAAGTGGAAATCTATAGTGCTCCAGGAAGAAGTGAAGTAGGAGGAAACCATACAGACCATCAGTTTGGAAAAGTTCTTGCAACTTCCATTAACTTGGATGCGATCGCAATCGTTGCAAAAAGAGACGACGATGTGATCGATCTGAAATCAGAAGGATATGAAAGAATCATAGTAAGTCTTAGTTCTTTTGACCCAGCCAAAGCAGAAAAAGGAACATCACAGGCACTGATTCAGGGAGTTGCTTCTAAATTAAAAGAAGAAGGATATAAAATCGGTGGATTTGAAGCTTATGTGACAAGTGATGTATTAAATGGGGCTGGAATGTCATCTTCTGCTGCATTTGAAGTATTGATCGGAAATATTTTATCTGGGTTATATAACGATATGAAGATCGATCCTGTATTTTTGGCGCAGGCCGGACAGTATGCAGAGAATGTATACTTTGGAAAACCATGTGGATTGATGGATCAGATGGCATCTTCCATTGGAGGTCTGATCAATATTGATTTTGAAGATCCTCAAAGTCCAAAGATCAAAAAGGTTGAAGTGGATTTTGAAGAATATGGACACAGCTTATGCATTGTGGATACAAAAGGATCTCATGCAGATTTAACAGATGATTATGCAGCAATTCCATACGAAATGAAGAAAGTTGCCAATTATTTTAATCAGGAAGCATTAAGAGAAGTTGATAAAGATGATTTTTACTTAAATCTGCCAAAGATCAGAGAAATCTTAGGAGATAGAGCAGTTCTTCGTGCAATGCATTTATTTGAGGAAAATAAACGTGTAGATCAGCAGGTAAAAGCTTTAGAAGAAGGAGATTTTGATACATTTAAGAAATTGATCAAAGAATCTGGTGATTCATCCTTTAAATATTTACAAAATGTATATTCAAGCCATGACCTGACAAATCAGAGTGTATCAATCGGATTGGCGATCAGTGATATTTCCTTAGGAGATAAAGGAGTCAGCCGAGTTCATGGCGGAGGATTTGCAGGAACGATTCAGGCGTTTGTGCCAAATGATATTGTTAGTATGTACAAAAAGAACATGGAACATGTATTTGGTGAGGGAGCATGTCATGTCTTAAAAGTACGTCCATACGGAGGAATGAAGGTATTATAAGATGATGAAAGTAAGAATGATAGAACAAAGAGATAACGGAGTCTGCTTATTCGAATTAAAAAATGATGAGATCAAAGTGATCACAAGTAACCTTGGATGTCATGTATTATCTGTATTTACAAAAGATCGAGAAGGAAACTTTGGGGATGTTGTTCTTGGATTTGAGAATGTGGAAGATTGCTGGCATGGAGATGGAAGTTACATGGGAGCGATCGCCGGACGTGTTGCAAATCGTATCGGAGATGCAAAGTTTGAATTAAATGGAAAGACATACGAATTGGCAGCAAACAATGGAAAGAATTCTCTCCATGGAGGAATCAAAGGATTTAATCAAAAGATATTTAAATATGAATTGTTGGAAGATGGAATTCGTTTTATCTATCTCTCACCAGATATGGAAGAAGGATATCCGGGAAGTCTTTATCTGAAAGTTGTGTATCGTTTATGCGATAATACATTAAAAATGGAATATGAAGCAGTATCCGATCAGGATACACTGATCAATATCACAAATCATTCTTACTTTAATTTATCTGCTGGAAAAGATAAAATTTATCATCATCAGTTAAAGGTAAAAGCGGATGAGATTGCATGTGTTGATGAAAACTGTCTTGCCAATGGAACATTTTTAAAGATAGAAAACACACCATTTGACTTTAAAGAATTTCATGAGATCGGAGAGCGGATCAACGATGATCATGAACAGTTAAAACTTGCCGGAGGTTATGATCATTCTTTCATGGTAAAAGATGAAGAAGACCAGTTGATCCTATATGACAAAGAAACTGGAAGAAAATTAACAATGACAACAACACTTCCTTGCATTCAGGTATACACAGGAAACTTCCTGTCTGGCGGATGTAATGGAAAAGGTGGGAAACCATACGAAAACAGAGATGGTGTTGCCTTAGAAGCCCAGTTCTTACCAAACTCCATACATATAGAAAAAGAACCAAAGGTAATTTTAAGAAAAGGCGAAGAATACGAAGCAGTAACAACATATCGATTTGAGGTGGAATAAGATGGATTTGCAAAAAGATATCAAAAAACTTGTAACTTACGGACTAGATAAAAAATTAATTGAGCCAGAAGATGAAACATATACGATCAATCAGTATCTGGAAGTATTTCGTTTAGATGAATACGATGATCCAGATATCACAGGCGAAGAAATTGTTTTGCCAGAGATTTTAGATCGTCTGACAGATGCAGCTTATGACCGCTATATCATCAAAAGTGATGATATCGTGACAAGAGATTTATTTGACACAAAATTAATGGGAATCCTGACACCAAAACCAAGCCAGGTCATCAAAGAATTCCGTACCTATTACGAAGAGAGTCCAAACAAAGCAACAGAGTTTTTCTATGAATTCAGCCAGGATACCAACTATATCCGAAGAGACCGCGTCAAAAAAGATATGAAATGGAAAGTAAATAGTCCATATGGAGATATTGATATCACGATCAATCTCTCCAAACCAGAGAAAGATCCGAAAGCGATCGCAGCAGCGAAAAATGCAAAGCAAAGTTCTTATCCAAAGTGTCAGCTTTGCATGGAAAATGAAGGATATGCAGGAAGAATGAATCACCCTGCAAGACAGAATCACAGGATCATACCGCTTACGATCAATGATAGCAAATGGGGATTCCAGTATTCTCCATATGTATACTATAACGAGCATTGTATCGTATTTAATGGACAGCATGTGCCAATGAAGATCGATCGGGCAGCATTTACAAAACTATTTGATTTTGTAAAACAGTTTCCTGATTATTTCCTTGGATCAAATGCCGATCTTCCAATCGTTGGAGGTTCCATCTTGACACACGATCATTTCCAAGGCGGTCATTATGAATTTGCTATGGAACGAGCAGAGATTGAAAAAGAATTTACCATCCCAGGATATGAAGATGTCAAAGCAGGAATCGTTCACTGGCCATTATCTGTGATCCGTATTCAGAGTAAAGATGAGAAACGCCTCATTGATCTTGCTGATCATATTTTGAAAAAATGGCGAGGATACACGGATGAAGAAGCATATATTTTTGCCGAGACAGAAGGAGAACCACATAATACGATCACACCGATCGCACGTAAAAAAGGTGATATGTATGAACTGGATCTGACACTTCGTAATAATATCACAACTGAAGAGTGCCCATTAGGACTTTACCATCCACACAATGAGTATCATCATATCAAGAAAGAAAATATCGGGCTGATCGAGGTTATGGGACTTGCTGTTCTGCCATCTAGATTAAAGGCAGAGATGGAACATTTAAGCCAGTGTCTGATCAAAGGAGAAGATATTGTTTCTAAGGAAGATTTAAAGAAGCATGCAGCATGGGTTGAAGAAATCAAAGGAAAATATACAGATATCAATAAAGGAAATGTCATGGATATCTTAAAAGAAGAGATCGGACAGGTATTTGTTAAAGTTCTTGAAGACGCCGGAGTTTATAAATATAATGAAGAAGGAAGAAAAGCATTCGACCGATTTATTGCAGTTTTATAATGACAAGGTCATAGAAAGGAAAGCAAGACAATGAAAATATTAGTATTAGGCGGAGCTGGATACATAGGTTCTCATACAGTATACGAACTGATCGATGCTGGAGAAGAAGTCGTGATCATCGATAATCTGGAAACAGGACATATCGAGGCAGTTCATCCACAGGCGAAGTTTTATAAAGGAGATTTAAGAGATAAAGACTTTGTAGACAGTGTACTAGATCAGGAAAAAGATATTGATGCAGTCATTCATTTCGCAGCAAATTCCTTAGTTGGAGAAAGTATGGTCGATCCATTAAAATATTATGATAATAACCTTTGTGGAACAAAAACAATGGTACAGTCTTTAGTAGAACATGGTATCGATAAGATTGTATTTTCCTCAACAGCAGCAACTTATGGAGAACCAGAAAAGGTACCGATCGTGGAGACAGACCGCACAGAACCAACAAATACCTATGGAGAGACAAAGCTTTCCATGGAAAAAATGTTTAAATGGGTTGGACGCGCTCACGGACTTCGTTATGTATCTTTAAGATACTTTAACGCCTGCGGAGCACATGTAAGTGGACAGATCGGAGAAGATCATAATCCAGAAACACATTTGATCCCATTGATCTTACAGGTGCCAAATGGCAAAAGAGAAGCAATCAGTATTTTTGGAACTGATTATGATACAAAAGATGGAACTTGTGTAAGAGACTATATTCATGTAACAGATCTTGCACAAGCACATATTCTGGCAGTGAAATACTTAATGGAAGGTAATGAAAGCAACATCTTCAATCTTGGAAATGGTGTTGGATTTACTGTAAAAGAAGTCATCGAAACAGCCAGAAAAGTGACAGGAAAGCCGATCAAGGCTGTGGAAGAAGGAAGAAGAGCTGGAGATCCGGCTGTCTTGATCGCTTCCAGTGAAAAAGCGAAGAATATCCTTGGCTGGAAACCAGAACATGCAGATCTTGAAGAAATCATTGCATCCGCATGGAAATGGCACAGCAGCCACCCACAAGGATATTGTTCTGTTCAAAAGGAAGACAAATAACTCTTTTTGAACCATAAATCATCCCCGTACCGTTTAGAGCATGTTACCTGGTTCTAAGCGGTACTTTTTTGTTTTCGTAAAATATCTGGTACGATGTTCAAATAAAATGGTGTATACTAAAGAAAATAGTAAGATAAAAGAAGGAGTACGAATCGATGAAACGGTTACTAGGATATTTAAAGGAGCATCTTTGTGTTACGATCCTTGCACCATTATTTAAGATGCTGGAAGCTAGTTTTGAACTATTTGTACCATTGGTCGTTGCCAGCATGATCGATGTAGGAATCGGACATCACGATATTGGATATTTGTGGAAGATGGGAGGATTATTGATCTTACTTGGAATCATTGGATTTTCATTTTCTATCACAGCACAGTATTTTGCGGCAAGATCGGCTGTGTATACAGGAAAGTCGATGAGAAGTGATTTGTTTGCACATATGAATCAATTTTCTTATCAGGAGATCGATCAGGTTGGGACATCAACGTTGATCAACCGCATGAGTAATGATATCAATCAGGTGCAAAATGGAGTTAACATGTTCCTGCGGTTGTTTTTAAGGTCACCATTTGTTGTATTTGGTGCGATGTTCATGGCATTTACGGTGGATCATAAGGCAGCGATTTCCTTTGTATTTACGATCACAGCATTGGCAGTAGTTGTCGGACTGATCTTATGGATCACGATGCCAATGTATAAGAAAGTACAAAAACAGGTCGATGGAGTATTAAAAAGTACAAGGGAAAATCTTCTTGGAATTCGTGTGATCCGTGCATTTAACAGACAAAGAAGCGAAGAAGAGAATTTCAGAGTACAAAGTGGACAGCTTTATAACAAACAGATCCACGTTGGAAAGATTTCAGCGTTACTAAATCCTCTGACTTACATGATCATTAATTTGGGGATCATTGCAATCCTATGGTCTGGTGGAAAACAGGTTGATCTGGGTTATTTAACACAAGGACAGATCATTGCCTTGATCAATTATATGTCACAGATCCTTGTAGAACTTGTAAAACTTGCGAATCTTTTGATCATTTTATCTAGAGCATTTGCAAGTCTTGACCGTGTGGATCAGATTTTTGCATTAGAGCCATCCATGAAGGAAACTGGAAAAACAGATATAGAAGAGAAGAAAGATACACCTATTCTTGAGTTTAAAGATACATCGTTTGTCTATCATGGTGCAAGAAAAGAGACGATCCATCCATTTGATTTTGCGGTGAAAGAAGGCGAAACGATCGGGGTGATCGGAGGTACAGGGTCAGGAAAGAGTACTTTTGTATCTTTGATCGCAAGATTATATGATGTGACATCAGGAAGAATTCTATACCGTGGAGTTGATGAGAAAGAATTAAAACCAGAATTTATCCGAGGAAAGATCGGATTTGTTCCGCAGAAAGCATCTTTGTTTGAAGGAAGCCTAAGAGATAATATGAAATGGGGTAAAGAAGATGCCACAGATGAAGAAATCTATCAGGCATTGGATATCGCACAGGCAAGAGAATTTGTTGATCAGAAGGAACAGGGATTAGACTTTAGAATTGAACAAAATGGAGGAAACTTATCTGGCGGACAAAAACAGAGACTAACGATCGCAAGAGCATTAGTACGTAAACCGGAGATCTTAATTCTTGACGATAGTGCATCCGCACTTGATTTTGCAACAGATGCAAGACTTCGAAAAGCGATCAAAGAAAATACAGATAATATGACAGTATTTCTTGTATCCCAGAGAGTATCAACGATTCGTAATGCTGACCATATCTTAGTGTTGGATGATGGAAAGATTGCAGGAATCGGGACTCATCTACAGCTATTAAAAGAGAATCAGGTATATAAAGAAATCTGCGCATCACAGATGGCAGGAGAGGAGGCATAAGATCATGAAGAAAGACAAAAAACAAAAGACATTACAAAGGATCATGGAATATATGAAGCCTTATCGATTTTTGATCTTTGCGTCTTTAGTGTTGGCGGTGATCAGTGTGGCACTGACACTTTATGTTCCGATTCTGACAGGACAAGGTGTGGATTGCATTATATCAAAAGGAAATGTTGATTTTGCAAGATTGATAAGTATTATAAAAACGATCGTGATCTGTATCGTATTGACGGCGGCAGCGCAGTGGCTGATGAATCATGTCAATAACCAGATTACATATAAGATTGGAAAAGATTTAAGGATTCAGGCATTTGAGCATTTGCAGAAACTGCCATTATCTTATGTAGATGCACACTCCTCAGGAGACTTGATCAGCCGGATCGTAACGGATATTGATCAGTTTACGGATGGATTGCTGCTTGGATTTACACAGTTATTTACTGGTGTGATCACGATCATTGGAACCATTTGTTTTATGTTAGGAATTAATCCATGGATCACATTAGTCGTTGTTATTTTAAGTCCGTTTTCGTTTTTTATCGCAAGTTTTATCTCAAAGCGAAGTTTTAATATGTTCCGGAAACAATCACAGACTAGAGGAAATATGACAGGATTTGTCAATGAAATGCTTGGAAATATTAAAGTAGTCAAAGTGTTTGATCATGGAGAAAAAGCACAGGAAGAGTTTGATCAGATCAATGATGATCTTGCATATTACTCCTTAAGAGCGACATTTTTCTCATCTATCACAAATCCGGCAACCAGATTTATGTATTCAGGAATCTATGCAGGGGTTGCGATCGCAGGATGTATGAGTGTTATTCGCGGAAGTATCAGTGTTGGTCAGTTATCAAGTTTTTTAAGTTATACAAACCAGTATACAAAGCCGTTTAATGAGATCACAGGGGTTATCACAGAATTTCAGAATTCTTTAGCTTCTGCGGCAAGAGTTTTTGAATTATTAGATGAGGAGTCGATGATTCCTGATGCCAAAGATGCGAAGGAGTTACAGGATGTGAAAGGAAATGTAGAATTAGAGCATGTGGACTTTTCTTATGTGAAAGAAGTACCTTTGATCCAGGATTTTAATCTGAAAGTGGAACCAGGACAGCGGATTGCAATCGTTGGACCGACAGGATGTGGGAAAACAACGTTGATCAATCTGTTAATGCGTTTTTATGATGTGAATGTAGGAATGATCAAGGTGGAAGGAAATGATATCCGGGATGTCACAAGAGAAAGTTTACGATCCAGTTATGGAATGGTACTTCAGGAGACATGGTTAAAAGCAGGAACGATTCGTGAAAATATCTGCTATGGAAAACCAGATGCAACTGAGGAAGAGATGATCATGGCAGCAAAAGAAGCCAATGCACATGGATTTATCGAGCGAATGCCAGATGGTTATGATACGATCATTACAGAAGGTGGCGGAAATCTCTCTCAAGGACAGAAACAGCTCCTTTGTATTGCAAGGATCATGTTAAGCCTTCCTCCAATGCTGATCTTAGATGAAGCGACATCATCAATTGATACGATGACAGAGATCCGAATTCAGAAAGCATTTGAAACGATGATGAAAGGAAGAACAAGTTTTATCGTAGCCCACCGACTTTCAACGATTCAGAACGCGGATGTGATACTTGTTATGGAAAATGGACATATTTTGGAGCAGGGAACACATGAAGAACTTTTAGCGAAAAATGGTGCGTATGCCAGATTATATAACAGCCAGTTTGCACCAGTATAAATGGTAAGATTTTTGACTGGAGATGTCATATGGAAGAAAAAGGAATGAAAAAAAAGAAAAAATTATTGAGGTTGTTTATAGAAACATTTTATTTAAGTGCATTTACCTTTGGTGGCGGCTATATGATCGTATCTTTGATGAAGAAGAAGTTTGTGAATGAATATCATTGGATCGAAGAAGACGAGATGCTTGATCTGGTGGCGATCGCACAATCAGCCCCAGGAGCAATCGCAGTGAATGGAGCAATCGTTGTTGGCTATAAATTAGCAGGTATCAGTGGTGTGATCGTAAGTGTATTCGGAGCTGTTCTACCGCCATTTTTGATCATATCTGTAGTCTCTGTTTTTTATGAAATATTTCGGGATAACAGGATTGTTGCAGCGATGCTTTCTGGTATGCAGACGGGTGTTGGTGCGGTGATCATCAGTGTTGTGTACGAGATGGCAAAAGGGCAAAGTAAGAAGGACAATAGAATAGAACTTGCGATCATTATGGTTGTGGCATTTATGGCAAGTTATGTCTTTGATATTAGTGTGATCTACATTATTCTTGCATGTATTGGAGTTGGAATCGTACAATATGGTATTTCAAGAAAGAAGACAGGAGGTAGAAAATGATCTATCTGCAATTATTTTTAAGTTTTTTAAAGATTGGAGCATTTAGTTTCGGAGGCGGATATGCAGCAATGCCAATGATACAGCAGCAGGTGGTAGATGCATATCATTGGCTGTCTGTGTCTGAATTTGGAGATCTCGTGACGATTTCGCAGATGACACCGGGACCGATCGCAATTAATGCGGCGACTTTCGTGGGCATAAGAGTCGCAGGGTGGCAAGGAGCATTATGTGCAACGATGGGATGTGTATTCCCTGCGTGTGTGATCGTTACAGTGATTGCTTATTTTTATGTAAAATATCGTCATATGGAAGGACTACAAATGGTGTTAAATACCTTACGCCCTGCGGTGATCGCACTGATCTTAACTTCTGGAATTACGATTCTTACGCAGGCATTTTTTCAGGAAAGTCATATAGATCTTCAACAGATCAACTGGATACAGGGTGGTATTTTTATCATTTGTATGTACCTTTTATTGAGAAAGAAAAAAGATCCGATCATTGTCATGCTGTTTGCGGGTGTGCTAAATGTGATTGGAAGTTTTTTGATGGGAATATAAATAAAACAATAGGAAGTGATAGATTTGAGTAAGATACAAGAAGCGAAGAAACTATTAAAACAATACTTTGGATATGATGAATTCCGCCAAGGTCAGGAACAATTGATCGAGGCAGCATTAAATGGGCAGGATGTCTTAGGAATTATGCCGACAGGAGCAGGAAAGTCTCTTTGTTTTCAGATTCCGGCGTTGATGATGGATGGGATCACACTCGTGATCTCACCACTGATCTCGCTGATGAAAGATCAGGTTGGGACACTGAATCAAGCCGGAATTCATGCGGCATTTTTAAATAGTTCTCTGACACAGGGACAGTATCATACCGCATTAAAATATGCGATGCAGGGAAGATACAAGATCATCTATGTGGCACCAGAACGCTTGGAAACAGAAGGTTTTATCAATTTTGCGCTAAATAGTGGAGTGAAGATATCAATGTTGGCAGTTGATGAGGCACATTGTGTGTCACAGTGGGGGCAGGATTTCAGACCAAGTTATCTAAAAATTCTGGAATTTTTAAAGAAACTTCCGTATCGTCCTGTACTGACTGCATATACAGCAACAGCGACAGCAGAAGTCAGGGATGATATTATGGATATTTTGAACCTGAGAGATCCATTTGTATTAACGACAGGGTTTGACCGGGAGAATCTTTACTATGCAGTAAAACGCCCACGGGATAAGTATAGAGAATTACTAAGTTATTTAAAAGAAAAAGAAGAAAAGATGCCAGGAAGCAGCGGGATCATTTACTGTCTATCTAGGAAAAATGTTGAGGAAGTCTGCTATCAGTTAAGAGAAGATGGATTCTCCGTGACAAGGTACCATGCAGGATTATCGGATGAAGAACGAAAGGTAAATCAGGAAGATTTTATCTATGACAGAAAGCAGATCATGGTAGCGACAAATGCCTTTGGAATGGGAATCGACAAGCCGGATGTTCGTTTTGTTGTTCATTATAATATGCCGAAGAACATGGAAAGTTATTATCAGGAAGAGCAGGACGTGATGGAGAACCTGCGGAATGTATCTTATATTATGCTCCGATTGATAACCGAACCAATCGTTTTCTGATCGAAAATGGAGAGGAGAATGAGGAATTAGATGCGATCACAAAGCAGATCGTGATGGAAAGAGACTGGGAAAGACTTCGTCAGATGACATTTTACTGCTATACGAAGGAATGTTTACGTCATTATATTTTAAATTATTTTGGAGAACAGACAAGCGGATACTGTGGAAACTGCTTAAACTGTCTGACCGAGTTTGAAACGGTTGATGCAACAATGGAAGCAAAAGCTATCATCCAATGTATTAGAGATTGTTATCGAGATTTCGGACTATCCACGATCGTTGATATTTTAAAAGGTTCAAAGAGCCAGAAAGTATTAAGCCGTCATTTAGATGAGAATTCACAATATGGAGTATTAGCAGCAGAAAGTATTGCAAGAATCCGACAGATCATCAATGAAATGTTAGTCTATGGATATCTGGAAATGACAGATGATGAATATCCGGTTTTAAGCGTTGCAGATATTACTAAGATCGATGATAACTGGAAATTTGAGATCAAGATTCCAAAAGAAGTCGAAAAAGAGAAAGAAGAACGTAAGATCCAGACGAAGAAACGTAAGAAAGCAGGGGCTGTGGCAGCACTTGCTGAGGGAGATACAGAATTGTTCGAAGCATTACGTGCACTTCGAAGAACGATCGCATCCGAACAGAAAATCCCGCCATATATGGTATTTTCCGATAAGACACTGGTACATATGAGTACGATGAAACCTTCTAATGATGTGGAAATGTTAGAAGTCAATGGAGTCGGAGAACATAAGCTTCAGAAATATGGCGAACGTTTTTTAAATGAAATTCAGAAATATAAATAAAATACATAGATAATAGGAAAAGGAATTTCGTATGAACTATTTTGAAACAAATTTAGAAGAAATATCAAGATCCACACAGTTGCTTGCACAGATTTTTGAATATCAGGTGTTTGAACTTCAAGTTGAAGAAAAAGATGGAAATCAAACAGGATATGTTCCATATATGATGAACGATGCAATTGAGTGTTATCTAAGTTTTCATGGACTTCGTATCTCTGGAAAGTATGACAAAGACTATGAAGGAGAGATGTGGGCACAACTAGAAGAACGAGAAGGTCGTTATGGGTTGATCATTCATCAGGGAGAAGAAAGTGTTTTTACAATGTGGTTTGATGAGATCATGGAACATACGAACTGTTACCGGTATCATGAGATCGGACATTTCTGGAGAGATGGAGCTGAGCAGTGGCGTCAGCTAGTCTATATGATTGGAACGATCCGTGAGAAATATCGCTTTTTAGGGGAAGAAGTGTGTAATGATCAAGAGATGGAGATCATGTCACTGATTGAATTTGCACCATTTTATTACTATTTTCCGATCAATGAAGATCCAGAAGAATGGTATGACAAAACCGAAGAAGGATTAGAATGTATGAGAAATCTTGCTATGCAGGCAGGTGATAAAGATTATTTAAAATGGATCGATAAATATGAGAAGCACCCAACCAAACGAATGGAGATGACGCTTGCAAAGAAACTGCAAGATCCAAAGAGACAAGATTTATATGAATTGATCTGCGAGAAAGTCTGCAATGCTTCTGATCCATATCCAGCAAGGAATTATGGAGAAAGAATCGATCAGAAGATTCAACGATACAGGGAACAGGTTGATAAAAAACTGAAAGAACAAGGATTTACAGGAACTTATCCACAATATGAGAGCGAACATTTATCGGTTTGTGTAACAGAAGAACATCCATTTACGATCTTGGAATCTAAAGATTTTAAATTTAAGATTCAGTTGATGATCTCAGAATGCAGAGAAAAACATCCGAGAAAAAATGCTGGATTTTTTAAAGGATATCAAAGAAAAGGCAAAATAAAAAGACTCGATTTTTAATTATGAAAATCGAGTCTTTTCTTTCACTGATTTATTTATTCTTCAGCTGCTTCTTCGTCTTCATCTTCAGGTACAGCTTCTGGTTCTGCAATGTTAACAACCAAAGTATCTTCTGGTGTCACAAGAGAAATCTTACTGTTTGCAGCTAATGGCAAGTCCTTAACATGGATCATATCACCAACATTGTACTGTGTTAAATCAATCTCAACCTTTTCAACGATATCAGCTGGGAATGCTTTGTATTCGATTTCAGATAAGGACTGTTCAACGATACCATTCTGTACAGCATCTTCGTTTAATAATTCGATCGCAGCAGTTGTGTGGATCTTTTCGTCAGCAACTAATGCCTGGAAGTTAATAAACATTGTTTCGTTTTTCATGGCATTGTAGTCGATTTCTTTTACGATGGCGTCTACATTTTCTCCGTCAACAAGTAAAGTAATATGAGCTCCTTTTTTGTTATCCTTTAAGAATTTAGCGGCTTCACGGGAATCAACTTTCAATGGAATGGAATTTTCGATATCTCTGCCAAACAGATTTCCGATAACATAACCTTCTTTTCTTAATTTTTTAGCCTTTGTTTTCAAATCTCTTTTTTCTGCAGTTAATGTGTTCATAAAAAGTTCCTCCTTGAAAAAACATTAAGATATTATGCATGTTATGGTATAACACCGGAAGTACTTTGTGTATAAAATATATAAATACACAAAAAGAGCTCCCAGTGTAGTGGAAGCTCTTGCTGTATTGTAGGTGTTTCTATGCACTTGAGTTTATTATATCACTACTTTTTAATTTTTAAAGGGGTAAAATTGATGTATTTTTAAAAGAACAAAATGAATAAAAATCACATATATTAAATAGAAGAAAAAGAAAGGAAAAAAGACTGTGATTTATGATTTTGCCGTTATCGGCGGTGATATGAGACAGGTATATTTAGCCAACTATCTAAAAAATCAAAGATATCAGGTTATCACATATGCAACCAAAAAAGAAGGCTCAGAATGCAAGGAAGGTAAATCTTTTGAAAATGTCATAAGAGAAGCGAAGTGCATGATTGGACCCGTCGTTTTTTCAAAAAACGGGGAAATCACAGGAAGTTCTAGCAACAAAAAAATGTCAGTAGAAACACTGCTTCAAGAAATGACGAAAGAACAGATTTTATTTGGGGGATGTATCAATGAAGAAATTCGACATGAATGTGAACAAAAAGAAATCAAAGCATTTGACTTCATGAAAATGGATGATGTCGCTATCTACAATGCGATCGCAACTGCAGAAGGTGCGATCATGGAAGCGATCAAGATGCAGCCGATCAATCTTCACAAAAGTCGTTGTCTGGTCCTTGGCTATGGAAGATGTGCAAAAGTTCTTGCAGCGAAACTAAAAGGAATGGATGCTCAGGTAACAGTCTGTGCCAGAAATAAAACAGCAAGAAGTCTTGCAAAATCTTTTGGACTTGAGGTTATGGATTTTACGGAACTAAAACGGCGGATCTGTCAGTATGATCATATTTTTAATACTGTTCCAAAACAGATCCTAAAAGAAGATATCCTCAGGAAGATCTCCAAAGAATCCTGCATCATAGATATTGCTTCCTATCCTGGTGGAACAAACCATCAAATGGCGGAAAAACTAGGAATCTGTGCAAAACTATGCCCAAGTCTTCCAGGAATTTATTCCCCGAAATCTTCTGGGATCATGCTTGCAAAAAAAGTTTTAGAAATCAGTGGAGAGATCAAACATGGTATTAAAAAATAAAAGAATCGGAGTAGCAATGACAGGTTCCTTTTGCACTTACACAAAAGCCTTTGAACAGATCGATCGCTTACTAGAAGAAGGTGCAATCCTGCAGACGATCTTTTCTGACATATCCCAGCATATCAAATGCAGGTTTGGAAAAGGTGAGGAATTTGTAAAAAGAGCACACGATATGACAGGAAATGAACCGATGAAAACGATTGAAGAAGCAGAAATCATCGGTCCGACAGGGTGTCTGGATATCCTGATTTTAATGCCATGTACAGGAAATACCATGGCGAAACTTGCCAATGGAATTACAGATACCCCGGTTTTAATGGCAGCTAAAGCGCAGCTGCGGAATGAAAAACCAGTCGTTATCTCTATGGCGAGCAATGATGCCTTAGGTATGAATCTTAAGAATATCGGGAATCTTTTAAATCATAAGCATATTTATTTTGTACCATTCGGACAGGATGATCCGGTAAAGAAGCCAAACTCCATGATCGCGGATACAAGACTGCTCATTCCGACAATTTTGCAGGCATTAAAAGGCAGACAATACCAGCCGGTTCTCATTGATCATAAAAAATAAAAAGAGGTAGCGTGTATGTGTGGAATTGCAGGATTTCTAAATCCTAGAAACAATGATAAAAAAACAGAGAAAGAAATATATCAGATCTTAAAGAAAATGAATGAAGTTCAAAGACATCGAGGTCCAGATGATGAAGGGATATTTTTGGAAAATGGCTGTGCATTAGGGCATGTACGATTGTCAATCCTTGACCTTTACAGGGGACATCAGCCAATGTGTAAAAAGAAAGAAGGAAATACCTACGCAATCATCTTAAATGGCGAGATTTATAACATGAAAACGTTAAAAGAACAACTGATCAAAGAAGGAGAAATGTTTTCGACAACGAGTGACACGGAAGTTGTATTAACCGGGTATATCAGGTATGGAATTTCTTATATTGAAGAGTTGAATGGGATTTTTTCTATTGCTCTATGGGATGGAAAACGGAAGAAATTATATTTGATCAGAGATCGTGTTGGTGTGAAGCCATTATTCTATACAAAACGGGGAGATACATTGATCTTTGCATCTGAGATCAAAGGCTTGTTTGCCTATCCAGGAGTCAAACCAGTGATCAACAGAGAAGGACTTTGTGAAATCTTTGGGTTGGGACCTGCAAAGTCATATGGAAAAGGAGTGTTCAAAGATATTTATGAAGTCCTTCCAGGGCATTTCTTAGAATATGATCGTGATGGATTGAAGGATCATGCATATTGGGAATTGAAAGCGAAAGAACACACAGACAGCGAAAAAGATACGATTGAGCATACAAGGTGGCTAGTAAAAGATGCCGTGGAAATGCAGATGTTATCCGATATTCCAATCAGTACATTTTTATCCGGTGGAGTTGACAGTAGTCTTGTCACAGCAATCTGTGCGAAAAAGCTTCAAAAAGAAGGGAAAAATTTAAACACATTTTCCTTTGATTTTGTAAATAATCATAAATATTTTAAATCAAACGCTTTCCAGCCAAGCGAAGACCGCCCATGGGTTGATAAGATGGTTGATCATGCAAAGACAGATCACAGATATTTGGAATGCGACAATGAAAATATGATCGAAAATCTATACAAAGCAGTTGATGCCAGAGATCTTCCATGTATGGCAGATGTGGAGTCTTCGATGCTATATTTTTGTTCGAAAGTTGTAAAATATAACAAAGTAACATTAACAGGGGAGTGTGCAGATGAAATTTTTGGCGGTTATCCATGGTTTCATAAAGAGGAATGCTTCAAGGCAGAGATCTTCCCATGGTCTATGGATATGCAGCCAAGGAAAATGCTGCTAAATGATGATATCATACAGAAAGTGGATTTAGAATCTTATGCAAGAACAGCTTATCAAAAGACGATCAATGAGACGCCAAAACTTTATGGAGAAGATCAGATCGAAGCTAGAAGAAGGCAGATTTCTTATCTGAATCTAAGATGGTTTATGGTAACCTTAATGGATCGCATGGATCGCACGAGCATGCATTGTGGGTTAGAAGCACGAGTGCCGTTTGCTGATCATAGGATCGTGGAATATCTTTATAATGTTCCGTGGGAGTTAAAATGTTTAAATGGTGTGGTAAAAGGATTGCTAAGAGCAGCAGGGGAAGGAATCCTGCCAGATGAGGTATTGTATCGAAGAAAAAGTCCATATCCAAAGACTTATGATCCAAACTATGAAAAAATCTTATCCAAAGAACTTCTGAAAGTTATGGCAAAAAAAGGAGCACCGATCAAAGAACTGATCGATGCATATAAACTAAGCAGATTCTTAGACAGTCCAAAAGACTATGGTAAACCATGGTATGGACAGCTGATGGCAGGTCCTCAGATGATCGCTTACCTTCTGCAAGTCAATTACTGGCTGGAAAAATACCAGATCACATTGGATCTAAGTTAGCTAGATTAACATAAAATGTCTTAAAATATATAGCCATCCCGTAACTGTAAATGCACTAAACATCGTTGTTAACATGACAACACTGGAAGAAAGAGTTCCCTCATGTCCCATATTCTTCGCCATAACAAAACTACTTACTGTTGTTGCGGAACCAAGCATGATAAGGATGGCAACCAACTTATCGGTACGGAATCCAAGTTTCACTGCAATTGGCAGGAAAATGGCACAAAGACCAATAAGTTTCATAAAAGCAGCAATGGCAGATGGTTTGATCTTTCCAAAAGCTTTTTTGATATCGAAGGTAGCGCCCATCGCCATGAGTCCCATTGGAGTGGCGACATTTCCAATGCTTGAAATAACCTTTTTAGGGATTGCAGGCATTGGAATTTTTAATGCAGACCAGACAAGTCCAGCAACAATTCCGATAAGGATTGGGTTTGTCACGATTCCTTTGACCGTTTTTTTCACAACAGTATGGTCAAGCCCACTCTGTCCAGGTTTAAATACAGATAAGACAACAACAGCCATCATATTATATAATGGTACACTTCCAATGATCATCAAAGGAGCCATTCCGGCATTTCCATAAATGTTTTGGATAAATGCGATTCCAAGGAGAGCAGCACTGCTTCGGTAAGCCGCCTGAATAAATTCTCCACGGATCGTTTTATCACCTAGCAGACAAGAAATCAGAAAAGAAATCGTAATACTGATCATGGTAACGATAAAACAAAACAGGACAAACTTAACATCCCAGACTTTTGAAAAATCAACCGTTGCAAGATCCTCAAATACCAAGACAGGCAAAGGAACCATAAAAACAAACTTATTCATTTTCGAAGCAAAAATATCATCAATCCATCCAATCTTTTTAAAGACAAGTCCTAAGATCATCATCAAAAAGACAGGAACTGTAGCGTTTAAGCTAAAGATTAAATTTTCCATAATTACTCACTTTCTGTAGTATAAGCTGAACTTTTCTTTGGTGTGATCAGATAGTGGTAGACAAAATGTTTCACTGCAACAAAATGTTTTCTCGCCCACACAAGACAAAAACCACTGAAAACAGGCAGAAAACATACAAGAGAACCAGTATGTCCAAAGTTTTTGCAAGATAGATAAGAAACGATAACACCAAAATGGAAACAAAGCAAAACAGAAGCGAAAAATTTCCATTTTCTTAAGGCGTTGGGATCTTTACTGCAAAGATATTCTGTCATAGATGTCGTAAACTGACGTAGGTTATTCGTAGAAAAAATTGTAGAGCAGGTAAATCCATCCCCACCCTTAAAGGAACACCACTGAATTGCCATTGCAAAATACAACGGATAGAGGGCAATGAAATCATTCAGATCCGATGGAAGAAAAGCAACGATCAAGGCTGCCATTGCATCTATAAAAAGACTGACATAAGGAAGATGCAGTCTTGTAAATTTTGGTAAGATCACAGTCAGTGACAATGCAAACATATAAATAAAGACACCAATCAGACGCACAATAAAATTTGCATCCGGATGTCCTGCAAAGTCTGCAAACACAGAGATCAGATTCGAAGTCTGTGCAGAACCGAAGAGTTCATGATGATTAAGAATTGCAAAACCACCAAGAAATCCCCCAACGATTGCCATATTAAAATGGGTCCAACGATCCATATCCCTACTACACATGAAAAAACCAGCTTTCTTTAAAATATTTCCAAAATATTATATATCCATCCAGAAGAATTGTAAAGTTATGATTTGTATGTAGGCTTGCATTCACTAACTGAAGACGGTAGTGGTTTCGATTACGTAAATTATTTGAATATTATAAAAAGGGTTATCTGCCTGAGTCGAGCGAGAGCGTGTCGCAGACAGATAACCCTTTTTATAATATTCCACCAATAATTTTCGTCATCAAACTAGCAAATTAAAATTTCGTGATCATTTCCATGATCTCATTACTTCTCTGAACAAATTTTGTCATTTCTTCAGGAGCTAATGTTGTATGACTTAACATGGCAAGATCATACAGCTGTTCGCAAATAATCTTTGCATTTTGAGCATCTCCATGCTCAAACAGATATTTCACAAGTGTATTATTTGCATTTAGAGTCAGAACCTGTGCAGGAGCACCAAACATATTAGGGTCCATACCAGGCATTGCATACATCTTCATCATATCCTGCATACGTCTGCTTTCTTCAGATAAAGTGATGATAGAAGAAATCTTTGCATCTTTTAATTTTTCAACGTGAACTTCAAGATTTTCTTTGTTTAAAGTCTTTCTAAACAGGTCAGTTAAAGAAGTCTTGATTTCATCTAATTCTTTTTCATCTACATCTTCTTTAAGGGCATCTTCGACATCCGCATCGATACGTTTAAATTTGATATGCTGATTCTGCTGTTCGATCTGTGTGATAAATGCAGAATCAATGTTATGATTTAAAATGACAGCATCCATATCCTGTTCTTTGAACATATTGATATACTGGCTTTGCTGAACTTCATCTGTGATATAGTATAAAGTTGTCACATCATCATCGTTTGCAGGAGCTGGAACAAGGTCGCTTAATGTTACATATTTATGTTCCATATTCTTAAATAAGATGTAATCTTTGATCTTATCTGCGAATTTCTGGTCACGGATGAATCCAAATTTGATAAATGGACTGATATCATCCCAGTATTTTTCATAAGATTCACGGTCTGTCTTGCACATACCAGTTAACTTATCAGCAACTTTCTTTGTGATGTAATCAGAAATTTTCTTCACGAATCCATCGTTCTGAAGAGCACTTCTTGATACGTTCAGTGGAAGGTCAGGACAATCGATCACACCTTTTAATAACATTAAGAATTCAGGAATGACTTCTTTGATGTTATCGGCGATAAATACCTGATTGTTATATAATTTAATTGTTCCTTCGATAGAATCATATTCTGTATTGATCTGAGGGAAGTAAAGGATACCTTTTAAGTTAAATGGGTAATCCATGTTTAGGTGGATCCAGAATAATGGTTCTTTAAAGTCATGGAAGACTTTGTGATAGAAGTTTTTGTACTCTTCATCAGTACATTCATTTGGACGTTTATTCCAAAGAGGATGTGTATCACTTAAAGAAACAGGTCGTTTATTGATCTTAACAAGATCTTTTGCAGGGGAAACTTCTATAGTTTCTTTTGTACCGTCTTCGTTTTCTTTTTCTTCAGTCTTTGCATCTTCATGGATGTGTTCTACAATGACATCATCGTCTTTTACCTGATCTTCTGGGATTGTCTCAAATTCCTGTTCGGCACCTTCTACAGATAAGAAAATCTCTGTTGGCATGAAAGAGCAGTATTTCTCAATGATCTCTCTTGCACGGTATTCATTTGCGAATTCTGTGCTTTCTTCATTTAAGAATAAAGTGATCTCTGTACCAACGGTCTCTTTTGTACCAGTTGCCATTGTATATTCTGTACCACCATCACAAGTCCAGTGAACAGGTTCAGCTCCTTCTTTATAAGAAAGAGTATCAATCGTAACTTCGTCCGCTACCATAAATGCAGAATAGAAACCAAGACCAAAATGTCCGATGATCTGGTCACCTTCTGTTTTGTCTTTGTACTGTTCTAAGAATTGTGTAGCTCCAGAAAAAGCAATCTGTGTGATGTATTTTTCAACTTCATCTGCAGTCATACCAAGACCAGTATCGATGAATTTCAAAGTTTTCTTCTCTGGATCAAGGATAACTTCAACTTTGTTTTTATGTCCTTCTGGGAAATTGTATTCTCCCATCATATCTAATTTCTTTAATTTTGTGATGGCATCGCATCCGTTAGAGATTAATTCACGGAAGAAAATATCGTGATCGGAATAAAGCCATTTCTTAATGATTGGAAAAATATTATCGCTGTTAATGGAAAGAGTTCCTTTTTTCTCTGCCATAATCTGTACACTCCTTTATCTAAAAATATTATGATCTTAATTTAAGTGTTCTATGTCAAATAGAACTTTTACAAAGAGTATTGTAGAACCAAAGTTGATAAAAGTCAAGTAAAAATTAGCACTCAATAAAAAAGAGTGCTAATAAAATAAAAAAGAGATTTACAATGATTTAACACACGGCAAATATTTTTTAAAAAAATGGTGTCTATAATGAAAAAAAGAGTAAGAAAAAAGGAGTAAAGAAGTATGGCTTTTGCGATGGAATGGATCAAGGGGCAGGATTTGTGGGAAACAAAAGCATATGGAAAATATGATGCAGTCAGTTATGTCAGAACATTTTTGGGAGATGATCAAGTATATGTGGCAGCAAAAGATGTGTTATTTTTTGAAACATTTCCTGGGTGTTATAGGTGTAATCCTTTTATAAAACAGGCAATGGATTCTATTTATTACAATCAGATTGAGATCATTGCATATGATGATGGGACGTTGGGGGATTTTGATGAATATCTTCACATCTTGAGAAAATGCGGATATTTCTATATTAAGAAGATCATTCTTGCACCACAATTTGGATTGAAACATGCCAATTATCGGTTCTATTCCAAAATGATCGGCAAAGAAAATAAGCATGGGAAAAAATATGGAATGATCAGTAAGCATGTGAATCTTTTTGCAAAAAAACAGAAGGCAGATCATCTGCTTTATGTAACACCAGATCAGCATCCACAAAGATACTTTTATGGAAAACATCTGAAGATGGAAGAAAGAATGTTTCAGAATTTTGTTAATGAATCTTTATTTCAGGGATCAGTAAAAGAAACAAAAGGTTATTATTTTGGTTATGCATTTGAAGGAATTTTTCTGGATGCCTATTGCCGGTTTGTGAAATACTGGAAAGAAGAAAATAATATCCAAATCCTGTATTTTCCATATAATGCAGCATCTCTTGCACAGGCGTATTCAACATTATATCAAGAAGACCGGACAGAAATTTTATATGCCGATGAAAATACAAAGAGAAACCGCAATCTGATCATTTATTTAAATTATAATATCTGGAAAAACAGTGCGGTGGTCGATCTGTCTATAGAAGAAAATTTTACAAAATATATCAGAGAAAATGTTGACACACCAGTAAAAACTTTGAATCTATGTGATTTTTTCAAAAAGAATGATTTGAAAAAAAATGAAGACCAGATACAAAAAGCCATCGAGATGATGAAGGATCCTGGATTTATAGTGGAAGAATATGATCAGGGACTTGCTGTATGGAATGAGGATAAATTTGATATACAGGAAATCCGTAATGTTCAGGAGATACAAAAAGGAGCCATTGAATTCGTAGATAAGTTTCACGAATGCAGTGAAAAGTCCGTATATCGGAAAAATCAGTACGAGATTTTTGACCACAGTTTTGTTGCAGATGTTATGGAGTATGCATTTGATGAGAAGAAACGAGGAAAGATTCATAAAACATTAGAACAAAAGATCATACAGTCAGCCAAAATAAGAAAAGTCATTCAAAAATTAAAGAAACTAAAGAATATTCTGAAAGGAGCGGCATTGTGATTTTATATGTAGGAGCATCGCTGTATCATATTTTATGTTTTTCGATTCACAAAATAAGAAATCATCCAACGGAAGATGCATTGTTAGTGATCGGAGATAACATATTTTCAAAAAGCGGTATGAAGGAATTAAAAAAGGATTTGGAACAGACCCAGATTTTTAAACGAGTTGAAATTCTGAAATTTATTGAAAGTGCATATTCAAATCCATATAAGATCACAAGGAATTCTGATGAAGAAAGAATTGATCAGTATATCAGATACAACGAAGAATGGATAGAAGACTGGCTTTCCCAAAAGGATATCAGGTTATCCGATTATACGGAATTTAATTCTGCGATCGACCACAGACATCTCGGACTTTACCTGTTGTCAAAAAGGATATCCTATCAGTATTTTGAAGATGGAAACGGGCTCTTGTCAAGAAGATGGGTGCAGCTTGAATTTCATAAGAAGGCTCAATATGCTTCTTATGCGGTGTGCAAACGATTGCATGCCTTAGGTGAGAATGACATTGTTACAAAAAAATATGCGAATCAAAGTGCACAGGAAGAAGGCTTCTATGATGATAAAATGGAAGATTTTGAGGTGACAAAATTATTTAAAATACTAGATGAGAAGGATCAAAAAAAGATTTTACAAATGTTTCATGCAAAAAAACTAGAACTGCCAAAAGGAAAAGATCCTGTACTTTATCTGACAAGATATGTTCGTTATCTGCAAAAACCAACGATTGAAAATCATGAATTTATCTCATCTATGATCGTAGATCTTTTTGCAAACGACCATCCTTTGATCGTAAAACCACATCCAAGAGATTTTACAGGAAGATACCAGCATATGTTTCAAGATGCAATTGTGCTGCCAAAGCAGTTTCCATCAGAACTCTTACCATTTTTATATGATGGGAAATACGAAAAGATCATTACAACAGGTTCCACTGCGATTGATGCACTAAAGAATTATGGAAAGGAAGTAATCAAACTGGATATTGAATTTGAAAATAAAGTTTATGCGATTTATCAATATACAGCATCTGTTTTATTTGCAAGGGAAATGTTTCCGAATCTTACAAAAGATGAAATTGCAATTGCAGGATGCAGTATGGAACTGATGAATCCGTTGTGCAGAGAATTTCTTGGATTTGAGGCTTCTGCACAGATTGATAAAAATAAGAAGTATAAGGTTATTTTGTGTGATGAAGTAGGCGAAGAAGTAAGTAGCAAAGATCTTAAAGCAGACTGTATCTGCTATTTAAATACCGATCATGACTATCGGTTCGCAGATGATATAAAGCAGGGATTTGAAAATATCCATTATTTAAATGTCCTTGTCAGACAGACAAAAGAAAATGCAATTGGTAAAGATCAGGAACATGCCATTTTTGTAAATACCAAAGATCAGAAAATTGTAGATAAATTAGAACGATTTTTTATACGTCATGAGTTCTTCTACACAGGAGTCGAAATGTTTGTTGGAAATGCATCTATGGCACAAAAGCAATATATGCAGATCGTGTCAGAAATCTTATGGACAAAATCGATGCAGGAGAGAAACACAAATCAAACGATTTTCCTAAACTTACCTAAAATGAAAAAACATATATCACCAAATGACATCAAAATGATGAAGCAATTACTCAAAAAAGTAAAAGAAGAAAGGAATTTCAATGAAAGTAACAGCCTTTGTACCAATGAAGTTAAATAACGAAAGATTACCAGGGAAAAATACAAAATCATTTACGAATGGAAAACCACTATGTCAGTACATTTTAAATACATTGTTAAAAGTAGAAGGAATTGATCAAATATATGTATATTGTTCCGATCCGTCCATCATGCTTTATCTCCCAAAGGGAATCAAATTTTTAAAAAGAGATCCAGCATTAGACGGAAGCCATGTAAAGATCAATGAGGTTTTAAAAGCATTTGCAAAAGATATTCCATCTGATGTTTATGTACTTGCCCATGCAACAGCCCCATTTATCCACAAAGAAACGATGGAACATGGTGTAAAAGCGGTTTGCGAAGAGGGATACGATTCAGCACTGAGTGTACATAAACAGCAGGACTTTTTCTGGATGGATGATAAACCATGGAATTATGACACAAAAGAGATTCCAAGAACACAGGATTTAAAACCATTATACAGAGAAACAACGGGACTTTATATTTACAAAAATGAACTGATCACCGAAGAAGGAAGAAGAATCGGAGATCGTCCAAAGCTTTTAGAGACAGACTGGAAGGAAGCTGTGGATATCAATAATCCAGAAGATTTTGTGATCGCAGATGCGATGTATAATTATTATCGACAAAGAGGAGAAAGAATCTATGAATAAAGTAGCGGTACTTGATTGTACACTGCGTGATGGCGGGTACGTCAATGATTTTGATTTTTCAAAAAATACGATTAAAACGATCATTGCGAAACTTGGAAAAGCGCATATGGATGTGATCGAATGTGGTTTCTTAAAAAATATCGAATATGACGAAAATAAATCACTCTACAGTGATGTTGACCAGATCACACCGCTGATCGCACCAAAGAAGAAACATACGATGTATGTTGCAATGATCGTTACGGGAACGATTCAGGCATCAAAGATCATTCCAAGAAGAAAAGATACGATTGACGGAATTCGTATTACATTTCACAAAAAAGAAATGGATGAAGCCTTTGAACTTGGATATGCCTTGATGGATAAAGGATATGAAGTCTTTATGCAGCCGGTTGGAACGACAAGTTATTCGGATGTAGAACTTTTAAATCTTTTTGAAAGGATCAATGAGATGAAACCATATGCATTTTATCTTGTTGACACTCTTGGAAAACTTTATGCAAAACAGTTATTAAAGTTGTTTTATCTGGCGGATGATAATCTTGATGAGGATATTACGATCGGATATCATTCCCATAACAATCTGCAGTTATCATTTTCCAATGCCCAGCAGCTCATACAAAGCTGTGGAAAAAGAAATATCATCATTGATGGATCAGTCCTTGGAATGGGAAGAGGTGCTGGAAATCTGTGCAGTGAGATCCTTACACAGTATATCAATGAGAACATAGATTATCGTTATCACACAGAGATGTTACTGGAACTTATGGATGAGTATATCAGTCCGATCTCCTATATCCATCCATGGGGATACAGTGCCGGATATTTCCTTGCTGCAACGAATAACTGTCATCCTAATTATGTAGGTTTTCTTTTAAATAAACAGACATTAAATATGAAACAGATCTATCAGGTATTAAAGGAAATACCGTCAGATGAAAGATCTTTGTATAACGAAAAACTGATTGCCGGCCTATATTTGAAATTCCAGGAAAATGAGATTGATGATAAAGATACGATCAAGGAATTACAAAAACTGATCAAAGATAAAAAAATCGTTGTGGTTGCACCGGGAAAAAGTTTGACAGACGAGAGAGAAAAGATCGAAGAATACATGAAACAAGAAAATCTCTTTGTGATCAGCGTAAACAGCATACCAGAATATATCATACCGGATGCAGTGTTTATCAGCAATCAGAAACGATATCATCAGTTAAAGAAAGAACATGGAATCAAAGAACTGCCATTCCCAGTGATCACAACATCCAATATTCAGGTGTCAAAGGCTGTTCAGTATATTGTAAATTACTCAAGTCTTGTGATAGCAGATGAGATGATCACAGATAATGCCTGCTTAATGTTATTTAACCTGTTACTGAATATGGGTGTGGAAGAAGTATCGGTGATCGGATTTGACGGATACCATACAAATGTAGAACGAAATTATTACACGACCCGGCTGATCAACAGTTCAGATCGTGAAAAATTAAGAACGATCAATAAACATATCAGAAAATATATGAAGAAGATCAAGGCACATATGGAAGTAGAATATGTAACAACATCATTGTACGAGAAAGAACATAACAATAAATAAAGAGTGGAGGCTGTTTATGATTTTATTTCGCTGTGATTCCGTGTATCAGCTGATGAATGCGATACAGATTAAGATGACACTTTTAAAAGACGAATCAGCAGATCTTTTATTAAGCGATCATACCAACTTTGATCCATTGATCCCTGCATTACAGGAAAGCGGGATCTTTGAAGAAGTCAAAAGACTTTATTCAAAGAAAAAATCAGATGAATACTGGACTTATACAAAAGAAGAACGAAAAAATATCAGCAGACATCCACAGAAATATGTGGATATGACTGTTTTTGACAAAGAATATACCGAATTTTATATCAGTTTTGAGACGGCTTATGCAAAATTAATGTATTATGCGATGGTAAAAAAAGGAATGCATCCAAAGGTACATTTATTCGAAGATGGTATGGCAACGTATGTCTGTGATGTAAATAAACGCTGTATGGAAGATGGTATGGATCATGAATCTTACAAAGAAGATAAATTTATAGAGAACATTGAACGATTACTGCTTTATAATCCGGCATTATTTACAGGAGAAAAGATGCCATTTCCAATCGAGAAAATTCCAGCCATCGATTACAAAAATAAAGAGGTAAAAGATATCTTCCATCATATTTTTGGCGAGGCGAAGCTTCCAAAACAAAAATTTATATTTCTGGAAGAAGCATTTTTTGATGATAAGATTCCGTCCAATGATTTGGAACTTGTCTTAAGAATCGCGGAGATCGTAGGAAAAGACCAGATGATCATAAAACTTCATCCAAGAAATAAAGTGAACCGCTTTAAGGAATATGGATTTCAGACGATGGAGCATACACAGGTTCCATGGGAAATCACATTGATGGATGAAGATATCACAGATAAGATCTTATTTACAGTATCATCGAATGCTTCGATCACGTCAAAACTGATCTTTGAGAAAAATATGAATGTGATCATGTTATACAGGATGTTTACAGGGAAAACATGGCTGATGGGAAATGCGAACTTCAGCCTGTATCATGAAAGATCGATCAAAGAATTTAATAAAGACCGAAAGAATATTTACTGTCCACATTCATTTGATGAGATGGGAGAAATCTTAAAATATATAGAAGGAGTCGAAAAGATTGAAAGAAGATCATAAAACCATTCCGGAAGTATCTGTTGTGATTCCGGTGTATAATGCAGAAAAATATTTAAGACAGACGATGAGCTATCTTTTGTATCAGACATTGGAGGAAATCGAATTTATTTTTGTAGATGACGGATCAAGCGATCATTCGGTATCGATCATTGAAGAATATATGCAGATGCATCCAGATAAAATTTCACTTTATCATACGGATCATACAGGACCTGGAGGAGCAAGAAATAAAGGAATTGAATGTGCGAGAGCAGATTATATCGGATTTGCAGATGCGGATGATTATATGGAATATAATATGTACGAAAAAATGCTGCACGCAGCAAAAGACGGAAATCATGATCTTGTCTGTACGCCATATTATCTGGTCAGAGATGATAAGAAAAGAATTCATGGAAGGATCAATCAGCCGGTAAAAAAAGACCAGTTGATCTTTCATGGGGAAGTTGCATTCTGGAATAAGCTGATCCATAAAGATTTACTTCATCAGACAGGGAAAATACCACAGATCTGGTTTGAAGATACTGCCTATATGCTCCCATTGTTTTCTTATGCACAAAATCCGGGATATTTAGATGAGCCACTGTACTTTTATATCAAAAGAGAAGGTTCCATCACAAACAGTATGGATGATAACAAAACATTAGATACGATCATTGCGGAAGATTATGCGGTTGAACACTGTGCGCAAGAATATAAGGAAGCCGTGGCAGCAAGAATCTCTGATCGTATTTTGTTTAATATGAGAACAAGATGGATATATTTTGACCAGTTTGTAAAACACCTGAAAAAATACAGGGAAAATCTTCTTGATAATCAGATCTTAAAAGCATATCCGGTAAGATATCAAAAAATCCTGCGTTATCTTGATTTTCCAGAAGAACGAATTCCAAGAAATCTGTTTGTTGCAGATTTTGGACATCACGCAGCAGATTTTTATGAGTATAAGAAAAAAGCATTTCAAAATGAATGTAAGCTGATCATTTTAAATGAAGAAAACTGTGATATTTCAGAGACTGAACAAGTAAAACAGGCATACATAGAAGGAAACTTTGAATATGTTTCACATTATTTTGCAGTAAAAAATCTTTCTATGTATGGAGGCATTTATCTTGGAGATGGAATAAAGATTCAAAAGCCATTGGAATTTCAGAGATGTTTTTCTTCTTTCTTTGGATTCCTTGATAAGGACACGTTTACAGACCGTGTCATGGGATGTGTGAAAAATGATCCGACAATGAAGCAGTTATGGAATACCTATGAGTACCCACAGTTTTACGAGGACACATATTTACCATTGAAAGACCGACTGAAAAATATTCTGATCGCATATGCGGGAGTTGTGATGGATGATCAGACACATTTATATGAATATCCATGTGCTGTATTTCAATCATCTGTATTTGTTGCAGGGGGCAGAGATCCGATGCATGTGTGCAGTCATGATTTTACGAAAAACTATAAGGAAGATGGATATACGGTTCTTCCTGATGCAACGATGGAATCTTTTGTAAGCACAAAAACGGAGACCCCGGACAGGGTTCAGCAGGAATTGGAACGTGTGACGTTGTTGAAAAATAAATTGTTGAATCAGAGGAAAGAATTGAGGAAGGAGAATAAAAAGTTGAAGAAGAGGATTGGGGAGTATGAGAATTCTACTTCTTGGAGGATGACGGCGATATTTCGGAAGATTCGGCAATTGTAGTTTGATAAACTGAAGGTATTGGCAGAATATTATAAAAATGGTTATCTGTCTGCGACGCGCTCTCGCTCGACTCACACGTAGCTGTACTAAGTTCCTGAATGATCTTACGATCATCCACTCACTAAGTGCAGACGTGTTCCTACGGTCGCCGACAGATAACCATTTTTATAATATTCAATAATTTCAGTAATCGAAACCACCAGTGGGTGTGTATGTTAAACGATATTGGCTAAAAATTTTTGTACTCAAAGACAGAAGGATTATGAGCCTTCCAAACTTGCATTTTGAGAAAGGTAGGACTATAATTTGGATGTACGGGGCGTGGCTCAGCTTGGTAGAGCGCGTGGTTCGGGACTACGAGGTCGCAAGTTCAAATCTTGTCGCCCCGATGAATGAATTATAAGAAGGCATCGACAGATTATGGTCGGTGTTTTTTTGTGTAAATGAATACTATATGTATTAGATTTCAAATATTAGATGCTTGATGAAAAAGATAAAGAGAAAAAATTTGAGGTTATTATAGTAATAAATTATTGAAACAGCTATAATATAGATAGAATTGCTTTATAGTTATATGGAAAGGAGGAAAGTGATATGCCTGTAACAATGCAAGACTTAATGCAACAATATATTGAAGAAGTAAAAAAAATATATGGAACGCATATTTGTCGTATTATTTTGTATGGATCCTATGCCAGAGGAGATTTCAGACCTGATTCTGATATTGATATTATTATCTTGTTAGATATGACAGACTTAGATTTGAAATCGTACAGCCAGCAGCTTTCCTATATGACGTATGATTTTAATATGGATCATGATTTAGATATAAAACCGATTGCTAAAAGTGAAGAGCATTTTAAAAAATGGTGTGAAAATTACCCGTTTTATGCGAATCTTAACAAAGAAGGGGTGGTTTTATATGGAGCAGCATAATAAAGATATTGGAACGAAAGAAGAAGCTGACAGACAAGTATCGGTGGCAGATGAGTTTATTCAATTAATAGAAACTTATTGCAATAAAAAGATCGAAAAAGAACAATAAAACCAGAAAGAGACAACCAATGAACAAGATAAACTACCAAAAACAACTAGATAAAGTAATCGAAAACCTGGGAGAAACAAAACCAACCTTATTACTCCACAGTTGTTGCGCCCCATGCAGCAGCTACGTCCTGGAGTATCTCTCCCAATATTTCGATATCACCATCGACTACTACAACCCCAACATCGACTCCAAAGAAGAGTACGAAAAAAGAGTTCATGAGCAGCAGCGATTGGTCAATGAAATGAATCTTCCTATTAAAGTGATCGATGCCGGATATGATCCACAGACGTTCTTTGATATGGCAAAGGGGTATGAGCAGGAACCAGAAGGCGGCAAGAGATGTTACCGCTGCTACAAGCTAAGACTGGATCAGGCAGCCAAGCTTGCCAAAGAAGGCGGATATGACTATTTCACAACAACTCTCACGATCAGTCCGTTAAAAAACGCAGCATGGTTAAATGAATTAGGACAGAAAGCAGGAGAACTAGAGGGCGTAGAATTCCTTCCATCGGATTTCAAAAAGAAAGGCGGTTACCAGAGATCCATTCAGTTATCGAAAGAATACAACTTATACCGCCAGAATTTCTGTGGATGCATTTTCTCCAAGAGAGAAAGTGAAGAACGCATGCACAAAGAAAAAAACATAGAAAAAATGTAGAAAATACAAAAAAGTACTTGCAACGACAAAAAATATATGATAAAATTTTTACAATTTGTAGAGAAATATTTCTGAAATAAAAAATAACTTGGGTATTGGAAGGACAAGATCGCTGAATTTCCAATACTTAGCTTTGTAATTTTTATTTTAGGGTATTTCTTTTTTTTATATAAAATCAAGGGTTTTGGCAAAACTCTTATTTTATAAATAGGAAGTTAGTTCTTCCTGACAAAATACAACCCTATGAAAGAGACTTTTTAGGAGGAAAAATTACATGAACGCATTTTTGATATTGGAAGACGGACACGTATTTGAGGGAAAAAGTTTTGGAGCCCAAAAAGAAGTGATCTGTGAAGTCGTATTTAATACTTCCATGACAGGCTATTTAGAAGTATTAACAGATCCTTCCTATCAGGGACAGGGAGTCGTAATGACTTACCCACTGATAGGAAATTATGGAGTATGTCTAGAGGACATCGAATCTGAAAAACCTTGGCACTCAGCCTTTATCGTAAGAGAAATCTCAAGAACTTCAAGCAACTTCAGAAGAGAAGAAGACTTAGAAGATTATCTGAAAGAACATGACATTCCAGGTATTTGTGGTGTTGACACAAGAGCTATCACAAAGATCTTAAGAGAACATGGATGCATGGGTGGAATGATCACCACAAATCCTGATTTCAATTTAGATGAAATCCTTCCAAAATTAAAAGAATATACAGTAACAGATGCAGTAAAAACTGTTTCCAGAACAGAAAAAGAACATTTCAATGGAGATGGATTTAAAGTTGCATTATTAGACCTTGGAACAAAGAATAACATTATTCGTTCTTTAGAAAAACGTGGATGTGATGTAACAGTTTATCCAGCAGATACAACAGCAGAAGAAATCTTAGGAGATCAGCCAGACGGTATCATGTTATCAAACGGACCTGGAGATCCAAAAGAATGTGTACAGATCATCAAAGAGATCAAGAAATTATATGACAGCGAGGTACCTATCTTTGCAATCTGTTTAGGACATCAGTTGATGGCACTTGCAACAGGTGCAGACACAGAAAAAATGCGTTGGGGACATCGTGGAGGAAATCATCCGGTGAAAGACTTAAAGAGCGGAAGAGTTTATATTTCTTCTCAGAACCACGGATATGTGATCAAGGAAGAAACAATTGATCCAGATGTTGCAGAAGTTTCCTTTATTAATGTAAATGATAAAACAATCGAAGGATTAGACTATAAAAATAAAAACATTCGAACAGTTCAGTTCCATCCAGAAGCATGCCCTGGACCACAGGATACAGCTTACTTATTTGATGAATTTATGGATAGAATGAAAGGAGCAAAAAATGCCTAAGAGAGAAGATATAAAGAAAGTACTTGTAATCGGATCAGGACCGATCGTTATTGGACAGGCAGCAGAATTTGACTATGCAGGAACACAGGCTTGTAGAGCACTTCAGGAAGAGGGAGTGGAAGTAGTCTTAGTAAACTCAAACCCTGCAACGATCATGACAGATAAAGACATTGCAGATAAAGTATATATCGAGCCATTAACAGCTTCTGTCATCGAAAAGATCATTGAAAAAGAAAAACCAGACAGCATCCTTCCAACACTTGGTGGACAGGCAGCCTTAAATCTGGCCATGGAATTAGTAGAGAGCGGATACCTTGAAAAATCCGGAGTAAAATTGATCGGTACATCTCCATCTACGATCAAAAAAGCAGAAGACCGTTTAGAATTCCAGCAGACAATGGAAAAGATCGGGGAACCGATCGCCGCAGGACAGGTTGTTAAAACAGTAGAAGATGGTGTGGAATTCGCTAAAGTGATCGGATATCCAGCAGTACTTCGTCCAGCATATACACTTGGAGGAAGTGGTGGAGGAATCGCCCATAACCAGGAAGAATTAGAGACGATCCTTGAGAATGGTCTTCGTCTAAGCCGTGTAGGTGAAGTATTAGTAGAACGTTACATCGGTGGATGGAAGGAAGTTGAATACGAAGTAATGCGTGATGAAAATGGAACATGTATTACAATCTGTAACATGGAAAACATCGACCCAGTTGGTGTTCATACAGGAGACAGTATCGTAGTAGCTCCATCTCAGACTTTAGGAGATAAAGAATACCAGATGCTTCGTACATCTGCATTAAACATCATCACAGAATTAGATGTTCATGGTGGATGTAACGTACAGTACGCATTGAATCCAGACAGCTTTGAATACTGCGTTATTGAGGTAAACCCTCGTGTCAGCCGTTCTTCAGCCTTAGCTTCCAAAGCAACAGGATACCCAATTGCGAAAGTAACAGCAAAGATCGCAATCGGATATACATTAGATGAGATTGAAAATGCAGTAACGAAGAAAACATATGCAAGTTTTGAGCCAATGCTTGATTACTGTGTTGTTAAAATGCCTAGACTTCCATTCGATAAGTTTATTCATGCAAAACGTACTCTGACAACTCAGATGAAAGCAACTGGAGAAGTTATGAGTATCGGAACAAACTTCGAAGGGGCATTAATGAAAGCAATCCGTTCCTTAGAGCAGCATGTGGACAGTTTGATCTTCGGTGATTACGATAAATTAACAGACGATGAGTTATTAAAAGAACTTGAAAAGATCGATGATCTTCGTATCTATGTGATCGCAGAAGCGATCCGTCGTGGATTTGATTACGATACGATCTTTAATATTACAAAGATCGACCGTTGGTTCTTAGATAAGATTGCAGTTTTAGTTGAGATGGAAAAGAAATTAGCCAAAGCTGATACATTAGACAAAGAATTATTACAGGAAGCAAAACGCTTAGAATTCCCAGACAAGGTGATCGGAAGCTTAACAGGTAAGACAGAGCGTGAGATCAAAGAATTAAGAAATGAATATAATATCCATGCAGCATATAAGATGGTAGATACATGTGCAGCCGAGTTTGATGCAGCAACACCTTACTACTATTCTTGCTATGATGGTGAGAACGAAGTGAAAGAAACATCCGAAAAGAAAAAAGTCATGGTACTTGGTTCTGGACCGATTCGTATCGGTCAGGGTATCGAATTTGACTTCTGTTCTGTACACAGCGTATGGGCATTAAGTAAAGAAGGATACGAGACGATCATCGTAAACAACAACCCTGAAACAGTTTCTACAGACTTTGACGTTGCTGATAAACTTTACTTCGAGCCATTAACAGCAGAAGATGTAGAAAGTATCGTAGATCTTGAAAAACCAGATGGTGCGGTTGTACAGTTTGGTGGACAGACAGCGATCAAATTAACAGAAGCACTGATGAAGATGGGAGTACCAATCCTTGGAACAAGTGCTGAAAATGTCGATGCAGCCGAAGACAGAGAATTATTCGATGAGATCTTGGAAGAATGCTGTATTCCAAGACCAAAAGGAACAACAGTATTTACATGTGAAGAAGCATTAGAAGTTGCTCATAAACTTGGATATCCAGTTCTTGTAAGACCTTCTTATGTACTTGGTGGACAGGGAATGCAGATTGCTGTATCTGATGAAGATATTACGGCATTCATGGAAGTTATCAACCGTTACGAACAGGAACATCCAATTCTGATCGATAAATATCTGGTTGGTAAAGAAGTCGAAGTCGATGCTGTTTGTGATGGAACAGATATCCTGATCCCAGGAATCATGGAACATGTGGAACGTGCTGGAATCCATTCAGGAGACAGTATTTCTGTATATCCATCTATCAATTTAACAGATAGAATTAAGAGAATCATTGCAGAATATACAAGAAAACTTGCAAAATCATTACATGTTATCGGACTGATCAACATTCAGTTTATCGTAGCAGATGATGAAGTATATGTTATCGAAGTAAACCCAAGATCCAGCCGTACAGTGCCTTACATCAGTAAAGTTACAGGTATTCCAATCGTAGCGTTAGCAGCGAAAGTGATCACTGGAGCTAAGATCAGAGATCTTGGATATGAACCAGGACTTCAGAAAGAATCTGAATACTATGCAGTGAAGAAACCAGTATTCTCTTTTGAAAAATTAAGAGGAGCAGAGATCAGCCTTGGGCCTGAAATGAAATCCACAGGTGAATGTCTTGGAATTTCTAAGAACTTCCATGAAGCGTTATACAAAGCATTCTTAGGAGCTGGAGTAAATCTTCCAAAATACAAGAAGATGATCTTAACAGTGAAAGACTCCGATAAGATTGATGCGATTGATATTGGACGCAGATTTGAAGCATTAGGATATGAGATTTTCTCAACAAAGAGCACTTGCAGAGTCTTAAATGAAGCTGGAGTTCATGCAAAACAGATTAATAAATTAGAAGAAGAATCTCCAAACTTGCTAGATCTCATTTTAGATGATAAAATTGATTTAGTCATTGATACACCATCTCAGGGTGTAGGTCGAAGCAGAGATGGATTCCTGATCCGCCGTTACGCAATCGAAACAGGAGTAACATGCCTTACAAGTCTTGATACGGCAGATGCTCTACTGACTAGTTTGGAAACAGGAAACAGAGATCAGCTCAGCGTAGTTGATATCGCACAGATTTAATTAAGAAGTAAGAAGGAGTGATGTTATGGGTCGATACACAAAACAGGATGTGATAGACCTCGTCAGAGAAAATGATGTCGAATTTATCAGACTACAATTTTCTGACTTGTTCGGAACAATGAAGAACGTCGCGATCACCGCAAGACAGCTTGAGAAAGCGTTGGATAATAAGTGTACATTTGATGGATCTAGTGTAGATGGATTTGTCCGTATTGAAGAATCAGATATGTATTTATATCCAGATCTTGACAGCTTTGCAATCTTCCCGTGGAATGCGGGAGGAAACCGCGTGGCAAGATTGATCTGTGATGTATACGGACAAGATGGACTTCCATTTGCTGGAGATCCAAGAAATGTATTAAAACGAGTGATGGTTGAGTGCCAGAAAATGGGTTATAAATTTAACGTCGGTCCGGAATGTGAATTTTTCTTATTCCACACAGATGAAGAAGGCCGCCCAACGACGGTTTCTCATGAGAAAGCCGGATATTTTGATGTAGCTCCGTTAGATTTAGGAGAAAGTGCCAGAAGAGATATGATCTTGAATCTTGAAGATATGGGATTTGAGATTGAGGCATCTCATCATGAAGTTGCACCAGCACAGCATGAGATCGACTTTAAGTATGACAATGCCTTAAGAACGGCCGATAACATCCTCACATTTAAATTCATCGTAAAATATATTGCTAAAAGACATGGACTTTATGCAAGTTTTATGCCAAAACCGATCACTGGAGTGGACGGTTCAGGAATGCATCTTAACATGTCTTTATGGAAGAATGGAAAGAATATTTTCGCTGATTCTAAGAATGATCTTGGAATCAGTGAGGAGGCTTTTCACTTCATGGCTGGAGTTATGGAACATGCAAATGAGATGTGCCTGATCACAAATCCACTGGTAAACTCTTATAAGAGAATCGTGCCAGGATATGAGGCACCTGTGGATGTTTCATGGTCACCATCGAACAGAAGTCCACTTATCAGAGTACCAGCAGCCCGTGGAAGCGGAACAAGGCTTGAATTTAGAAGCCCTGATTCTGCTGCGAATCCTTACCTTGCACTGTCAGTCAGCCTTGCAGCAGGATTAGATGGGATCAAGCGCAAATTAACACCAGGAAAAGGTTCCATGAAGAATCAGTATGAGATGGCTGAGGGAGAAAAACAAGAAGCAGGGATTAATACACTGCCAAGAGACATGAAAGAAGCTCTTGAGATTTTCAAACAAAGCACTTATATGAAAGAACTTTTAGGAGATCATATTTTTAACAAGTATGTTGAAGCTAAGAGTGCTGAATGGGAGTCTTATCAGAAGTTCGTATCACAATGGGAAGTCGATCGTTATTTATACAAGATCTAATGATTGATATATACATGATACGGGAGGTGAGAAGCTTGGTAAACGTCATCGTTTTATTCCCGAAACAAGAAGTCGCCAGAAGCATTAGGAATCTTCTGGTAAGAAGTGGTTTTGAAGTGACCGCTGTATGTGCAACGGGTGCACAGGTAGTCCAGCGTATGGAAGGTGTTGAAGAAGGACTAGTCGTCTGCGGATACAAATGTTCCGATATGATCTACAGTGAATTAAGAGAATATCTTTCTGAAGAGGTCAAGATGTTGCTGATCGCTTCTCGCCAATATTTAGATGACTGCGTGTATCCGAATGTCATAGGACTTTCGATGCCGTTAAAAGGGTATGAATTAGTCGAGAAAACGAGAGAGATCGTTACCGAAATTTCTGAGAAGCAAAGACGAAGAAAACAACGTCCAAAACAACGTACGAGAGAAGAAGTCCGTCTGCTGGAAGAAGTCAAAGAATTACTGATGCAGAATAATCAGATTACAGAGAGTGAAGCCCACGCATATATACAACAAAGAAGCATGAACAGTGGAGTGGGTCTTATCGAAATGGCAAAGATGATTAAAGAATCATTAACATATCAAAACTAGGAGGAATTTATGTTTAAAATTAACGACAACTACTTGAAACTGCCTGGAAGTTATTTATTTTCTACAATTGCGAAAAAAGTAAATGCATATTCCGAGGCAAACCCTGACAAAAATATTATTCGTTTAGGAATTGGAGACGTAACACAGCCTCTGGCACCAGCGATCATTGACTCTTTACACAAAGCAGTAGATGAAATGGGACATGCAGAAACATTTCACGGATACGCACCAGACCTTGGATATGAATTTTTAAGAAATGCAATCGCAAAGAATGATTATCAGGATCGTGGAGCAGATATCAAAGCAGATGAAATCTTTGTAAGTGATGGAGCAAAATGTGATTCTGGAAATATTCAGGAAATCTTTGCACAGGATAACAAGATTGCCGTATGTGACCCTGTATACCCAGTATATGTAGATACAAACGTTATGGCAGGAAGAGCAGGAACATATGATAAAGCAACAGAAACATGGAGCGATGTTATCTACATGCCATGTACAGCAGAGAATAACTTCGCACCAGATTTCCCAAGCGAAGTGCCAGATATCATTTACCTTTGCTTCCCTAACAATCCAACTGGATCAACAATCACAAAAGACCAGTTACAGGGATGGGTAGACTATGCAAACAAAAACGGATGCGTGATCATTTATGATGCAGCATACGAAGCATATATCTCAGAAGATAACGTTGCACATACAATTTATGAATGTGAAGGTGCAAGAACATGTGCGATCGAATTAAAGAGTTTCTCTAAGAACGCAGGATTTACAGGAGTTCGTTTAGGATATACTGTTATCCCTAAAGATTTAAAATGTGGAGATATACAGTTACATGCGTTATGGGCAAGACGTCACGGAACAAAATATAACGGAGCTCCATACATCGTACAGAGAGCTGGAGAAGCAGTTTACTCTGAAGCCGGAAAAGCTCAGTTAAAAGAACAGGTTGGATACTACATGAACAATGCAAAAGTAATCTTTAACGGATTACAGGATGCAGGATACACAGTATCTGGTGGTGTCAATGCACCATACATCTGGTTAAAGACACCAGATAACATGACATCTTGGGAATTCTTCGATCATCTGTTAGAAGATGCCAACGTCGTTGGAACACCAGGATCAGGATTCGGACCAAGCGGAGAAGGATACTTCCGACTTACAGCGTTCGGTAACTATGAGAATACAGTCGAAGCTATTGAACGAATCAAGAGAATGTAATTTTTGAATATAAAATAAGAAAAAGGATGGAATGTCAAAGATGTGATATTTCATCCTTTTTTACAACTGAAAATAATCTTAGGCAGTACAAGGTTGACATTTAAAACATAGTACGATATAGTTTTAAAAAGCGAGGAAGCGAAAGATGACTTCCTCGCTTTTTGCATTTACAAGAAATATTTTAATCAGAGTAACAGAAAGGGATCGTGATAAAAATGAAAAAGAAAGTGTATATAACAAATCGGATGATTACCATGGGTGCATGTCTGATTTTTTTTATTGTAATTCTTATAACATTTGTCAGCTGTTACTATGTTGATGTATGTATAAAAAAAGAAGCAAAAGCTCAAAAAAATAGATATGAATGGACGAAATTAGGAGGAATACTAGAAGACGCATCGGACTACCTGACAAGTGAAGTCAGGCAATATGTGATTACAGGAGAAGCAGGATATTTCTATGATTACTGGAATGAAGTTTATAAGGTAAAACGCAGAGATATGGCAGTAAAAAAATTAAAATCATATCATCTTACGAAACATGAGATTTATCTGTTAGAAAAGGCAAAAAAGAATTCAGATCAATTGATCAAAACAGAAAGAATGGCAATGAAACTAAAGTTGCAGACACAGGATATGATTGTAAATCATAATGAAGAATTGCAAAAATATAAACGGTCAGTGATAAAGGATCGATTGCCATATGAATATCAAAATTTTACAAAACAACAAAAAGAAAAAATGGCAATTGATCTTTTATATAATGGATCTTATGAAAAAACAAAAAAATCAATTATGGTTCCAATTCATGCATTTCAAAATAGTATTAATAAGCGTTTGAATATTGAGGTGTCTAAAACAGTATCTTATCGAGAACTTGCACTCAAAGTCCAGATAACTTGTCTTATGATATCGGTGCTATTGATTGGAATCTTGTTGATCTTAATTCAAAAATTTTATGTTCATCCAGTCAGATATTATACAAATATGATTTTGGCGCAGAGTAAATCTGACTTCTCAGAAGGAAAAATACCAGAGGTGCTGCCAAGAGGAGTTTATGAAATGCAGTATCTTGGAGAAAAATTTAATGAGCTCTCATCAAATCTGCAAAGACAATTAATGCTTCGAATCCGTGCAGAGGATGAGATGAGACAAGCTAGAGATAAAGCGAATGATGCAAGTAAGGCGAAAGGCGAATTTTTAGCAAAAATGAGTCATGAATTAAGGACACCATTAAATTCTATCATCGGCTATTTATATTTATTTGAAAAAAGTCCAATGATGAAAAAACAAAAAGAATACTGCATTTCAATGAAAATAGCCTCAGAGAGTCTGTTAAAACTGATCAATCAGGTATTAGATTTTTCAAAAATAGAGTCCGGACAAATGGAATTTGAGTATCAGGCATTAAACATAAAAAAACTTGTGGGAGAGATTATATCCGTTATGAAACCATCTGCTTTCGAAAAAGGGTTGAAATTAAAAATGCAGATGGACAAAGAAATACCTGAAAATGTATTGGGAGATTCCTTAAGATTAAAACAGATTTTAATTAATTTAATAGGAAATGCTATTAAATTTTCTCAGAATGGAGGAATTATCATTTTTATAGAATTGATGGAAAAAAGAAAAAAATATTGCAGAGTCTTTTTTGGAGTGAAAGACTCTGGAATTGGAATCAGTCAAGAAAGAATAGATAGTATATTTGAAGATTTTATACAGGGGGATCAAACAATTACCAGAAGATTTGGAGGAACTGGATTGGGACTTCCGATTACGAAGAAGATCATTGAAGAATTTAATCATGGAAAAGATACACTGCATGTGAGATCTGAAGAAGGAAAGGGTTCATATTTTTATTTTGAATTGGATTTTGAATATATAAAAGATCAAAGAAGGGTAGATAGAGAATATATAAAAAAACTGCATCATAAATATAAATTTTGTGGACAAAAAATTTTGCTGGTAGACGATAACAGATTAAATCTAAGAGTGGAAAAAGAAATTTTAGAAAAAGCAGGACTTTATGTAGATACGGTACAAAATGGACAAGAAGCTTTATTTATGATCAAAGAAACAAAGTATGATCTGATCCTTTTAGATGTGCGAATGCCTGATATGAATGGGTATGAGCTTGCAGTCAAGATCAGAGAAAATAAGAATTACAAAAAAACGCCAATGGTAGCATTGACAGCTGATATTATGGGAGAAGTAAAAGAAAAAATAAAAGAAGCTGATATTGACTATTATCTTGCAAAACCACTAAGACCAGAAAAATTACTCCATGTATTAAATCATGAATTAGAAGAAAGTACACAAGACTGGTCAGTATTTGATGGGAATGCATTACTTGAGATGATAGATTATGATAAGGAGGCATATAAAGAGTTGATCACAATGTTTATCAATGATCAGGAAAAGAATTTTTCAGACATAAAGATATCGTTGATCAATAGTGATTATGAGAATCTGGAAGATTTGCTACATAAAGTAAAAGGAGTTGCAGGCAGTTTGTATTGTAATCTGTTATATCATACAGCAAACGAGTTGTACCAAAAAGCCAAGGAAGGTCAAAGGATCAAGTTGGATGTTTTGTGGAATGTGTGGAATGATACAAAACAGAAAATGTTAGATGAAATATAATTTGAATGTGTAAATGAGGAGGATGATTCGAATGTATAAGATCATGATCGTAGAAGATGATAAAAATATGTGTTTCCTGTATAGTAAAATGAAAGATTGGAGTGAATGTGGATTTCGTATTTCAAAGATTGCATACAATGGGAAAGAGGCGTTAAAACAGTTAGAAAAAAATAAATATGATGTTGTGCTTACTGATATTCGAATGCCGGATATAGATGGTATTACGTTGCTAAAAGAAATAAAAGAACGAAATATATCGGTATTAACGGTATTGATCAGTTCACATGATGAATTCGAATATGCAAGGCAAGGAATTTTACTTGGAGCGTTTGATTTTCTTGTAAAACCTATTCGAAGTAAAAATTTAAAAGAAATGCTTTGGCGGTTAAAACAAGAATTAGATCAAACAAGAAAAAATAATATAGACTCTGATTTTATGCAAAGAGTAATACAACAGTTGAATTTAGATGTACAAGATGATTTTGTAGTAAAAACATGCAAAATATGTATTGATACAATAGAAGAAGATACAACAATGGATGATTATGCACAAGAATTGAAGATAAGCAAAGACTATTTTGGCAAACTAGTAAAACAGCATTTTAAAATGCCATTTAAAGATTTGATCAATTCTATAAAAATAGAATATGCAAAGAAGTTGATCGAAGAAGAGAACATGAAAAATTATGAGATCAGCCAATTGCTTGGATATTCAACTCCAGATTATTTTACAAGAAAATTTAAGCAGTATACGGGAACAACTCCAAGTAAATATAGAAAAGAATAAAGAAAAACAGGAAACAAAGATAAGAAATTATGGTTTGTTTCCTGTTTTTTATAGGAAAATCACTTGTTTTTTATGTTTTTTGGTCAATAAGAGTTGTGATACCATAAGAGTGTCAAAAGAAAAGGCAGCAAAAGAAAAGGAGCTTAACAATGGACAATTTTGTAATTACGATTGCCAGAGGATTTGGGAGTGGTGGAAAATATATAGGAAAAGAACTCTCAAAGAAACTTGGTATACCATGTTATGACAGTAAGATCTTATCAATGGCATCACAAGCCAGTGGGATCAATGAAGATTTGTTTCATAAAAATGATGAAAAACTAAATAAACATGCCTTTTTAAAGAAAATGATCAAAACACCAAAAAGGGATTATGTTGTAGGGCCGACAGAAAAAAGATTTACATCAGACGATAATCTTTTTCAGATTCAGACACAAGTCATAGAAGAACTGGCCAAGACAAAATCGTGCATTATCATTGGAAAATGTGCAGATCATATATTAAGGCAGAGAGACAATGTAGTAAGTGTTTATATCGAAGCACCAAGAAAAAATTGTGTGGAAAGCATTAAGGATCTGTTAGGTGTTACGGATGAAGAAGCAAATGAAATGATTCAGAGAACTGATAGATATAGATCTGATTATTACAAATATTATACGCATGGAAAGAAATGGACAAATCCAGTGAATTATGATATGACATTAAATTCTGCAAGGATTGGAAGAAATCGATGTGTACAACTGATTATCGAATATCTGAAACTGAAATTTGAATCAGATATCTTATAAAAGAACGACAAAGAGGTCGTTATTACCAGGTTGGTAGTAACGGCCTCTTTTGTCATAGGAGATTCCAAAGGAATGTCCTGTGAAATAAATAAAAATACAACATGAAGAGGCAGTATGAAAGGAGAAAACGTATGGTAAAAGGGAGAATGAAAAAAGCATTTGTCATAGCAATGGCAGCAGTTATGGCGTTTGGGGTAACAGCATGTGGAAGTAAAAAATCTTCAGGAGAAGACACTGTAAAAGTTGGATTACTTCATTCACTTACAGGTTCTATGGCAATCAGTGAAGAAGCAGTCAGGGATGCAGAGGTATTGGCAATTGAAGAGATTAATAAAGATGGAGGAGTTTTAGGTAAAAAAATCAAATATGTAGAAGAAGATGGAGCGTCTGAACCATCAACGTTTGCGACGAAAGCAGAAAAATTGATTGATAGTGAAGGTGTAGCGACTGTTTTTGGATGCTGGACATCTTCTTCCAGAAAAGCAGTAAAAACAGTGTTTGAAGATTACAACAATCTTTTATGGTATCCGGTACAGTATGAGGGAATGGAATCTTCTAAAAATATTGTATACACAGGAGCAGCACCAAACCAGCAGATTGTTCCTGCAATCGAATATTTAAAGAAGCAGGGATATAAAAAATTATTCTTACTTGGTTCTGACTATGTATTTCCTAGAACTGCGAATATGATCATTAAAGCACAGGCAAAAAATCTGGGAATTGAAGTCGTTGGGGAAGAATATGCAGATATGGATCAGACAGATTTTGCAGCAGTTATAGCGAAGATTGAAAAAGCAAAACCAGATGTGATCGTAAATACATTAAATGGAACAGGAAATGTATCCTTCTTTAAGCAGATGGCTGAGAAAAATTATACGAGTAAAGATTATATGACAATGTCATTCTCCATTGCAGAAGAAGAAGTAAAAACAATCGGGGCAAAGATTTTACAGGGACATATGGTTTCATGGAATTATTATCAGACAACAGACACAAAAGCAAATAAAAAGTTTGTAAAAGCATATAAGAAAAAATTTGGAAAAGATCGAGTGACATCTGATCCTGTAGAAGCAGCCTATGATGCAGTATATCTATGGAAGGCGGCAGTTGAAAAGGCAGGAAGTTTTGACGTAGATGATGTAAGAGAAGCAATCGACAGCGGAGAAATTTCATTTGATGCACCAGAAGGAAAAGTTGTGATTAATGGAAAGAATCAGCATTTGAAAAAGACAGTACGAATCGGCGAAGTTGGAAAAGATGGTCTGATCTATGAAAAATATGCAACAAAAGAAGCAGTTGATCCAGATCCTTTCTTAAAAACTTATGATTGGGCTGTGAAAGCAAATCTTCAGCCATTAGAGTAGGATCATAAAAATGAGGTGAGTTGTATGGAACAGTTTATTAATACATTATTTAATGGATTAAGTTTAAGCTCCATTATATTATTAACATCTCTTGGACTTGCGATTACATTTGGTCTCATGAGAGTTATTAATATGGCACATGGTGAATTTGTAATGATCGGAGCTTACATGACATATATCGTCCAGAATATATTCTCAGGACTTGTTCCAGAGAGTCTGCAGTGGGTATTTTACTTTGTAGCAATACCAGTAACATTTATTGTTACATTTGTTCTTGGATGTATTCTGGAGAAATTAGTGATATCGAGATTGTATGGAAGAGAAATTGATAGTTTACTTGCTACCTGGGGTATTAGTTTAATACTCCAGCAGGCAGCAAGAAGTATTTTTGGAACACAGGGAGTAAATGTTACTGCACCATCTTTTTTACAAGGAGGATTAAAAATTGGAGGTTGTACATTCTCTTATAACAGAATATTTATTATATTTTTAGTATTTCTTTGTATGGCTGGCGTTTATTTTATCATGTACAGATCAGGATTTGGTAAAAAAATGAGAGCAGTTATGCAAAATCGGCCGATGGCACAGTGTATGGGAATTAATTCAAGAAGGGTTGATAATATTACATTTGGTATCGGATCTGGATTGGCTGGAATTGCAGGATGTTCCGTAGCTCTTTTAGGATCGATCGATTCTACGATTGGACAAAGCTACATTGTAAATTCCTTTATGGCAGTTGTTCTTGGAGGTGTTGGAAAATTAGCTGGAACAGTATTAGGTTCTGGAATTATTGGATTTTCTAGTATCTTTACTGAAAATTATACATCATCAACAATTGCAAAAGCAGTAGTACTTCTGATCGTGATCCTGTTCTTACAGAAACGACCACAAGGTTTGTTTGTGATCAGAAGCAGAAGCTTAGATGAATAAGATGGGAGGAGTCATATGAGATCTATAAAAAAACAAGGGAGTAACCTTTGCTTTGGGGTGATCGTGATCATTCTGGCAATGATCCCGTTGCTTTATGAAAATGGAATCATTGAAGCAAGTTCTACAGTATTATTTATTGGAAAATGTATGTCTTTTGCGATCGTAGCGATCGGACTTGATCTGATCTGGGGGTATACAGGAATTTTAAGTCTGGGACATGGACTTTATTTTGCTCTTGGCGGTTATGCCATGGCAATGTATTTGAAGCTGCAGACAACACAAGGTGGGATTACCGATTTTATGCATATTGGAGGACTTAAAGAATTACCTCTGGTATGGGTTCCATTTAAAACACTTCCAGTAACGATGTTCCTTATTTTGTTTATACCAGGGATTGTTGCTGGTGTCATCGGATATTTTATATTTAAAAATAGAGTTAAAGGTGTATACTTTTCAATTATCTCTCAGGCATTGACATGGGCAATGTATTCCATTTTTATCGCCCTTTCTCCATATACAAATGGAAATGTGGGAATCACAGGGATCAGAACTGTTTTTGGAAATATCAAAGGAATGATGAACTATGGAAATCTAAAGTTGTTATTTTATAGTGCATTAGTTTTACTGATCATTGTATATGCGATCGCTAAATATCTTGTAGGAAGAAAATTTGGGAAACTACTGATCGCAATAAGAGATGGAGAAAACAGAACATATTTTTCAGGATATCAGGTAAGTAAATATAAAACATTTGTTTATGTGTTATCTGCGATCCTGGCGGGGATCGCAGGGGCAGTTTTTGTAAACTTCAATGGATGTATCACTCCAAATCAGATGACGATCGCTTATTCGATCACAATGGTTATCTGGGTTGCAGTAGGAGGAAGAGGAACGATTATCGGAGCAGTGATCGGAGCATTTTTGATCAATATGTGTGAATATGAATTGAGTTCTGGTGGATTGATCGAAATCTGGCAGTATTTGATCGGAGCAATCTTTTGTATCACGATCATTTTCTTTAAGGGAGGAATCGTAGGTATCATAAAGGATCATGCGAAAGACTGTAAGAATAAAAATGACAACAAAAATAAAGTGGAAAGGAGAGAACTAAGAAATAATTCTTAGTAGATAAGATTATGAGACAAAATAATGAAAATGTTCTGGAAATAAAAAATATATCTGTATCATTCGATGGATTTTTTGCACTAAAAGATGTTAATGCAAAAGTGAAAAGAAATTCAATCCACTTTTTTCTTGGACCAAATGGAGCGGGAAAAACCACTTTATTGGATATTATCTGTGCAAAGACAAGACCGACACAAGGAAATATCATGTACTATCCAAAGGATCGTGAGCCGATGCGGCTTACGAAGATGAAAGAGTACAAGATCGTTACCGAAGGGATAGGACGTAAATTTCAGGTTCCATCCGTATTTGTGAATCTTACAGTAGAAGAAAATATGATTCTTTCGCTAAAAGGTCATAAAGGGATCATAGACAGTATTTTTAGGAAACCTTCCAAAAAAGAAATGGATCATATTTATGAAATCCTTCAAAAAGTAGGGTTAAAGGAAGAAGCCAAAACAAGAGCAGGGGCACTTGCACATGGAAAAAAACAATGGCTTGAGATCGCAATGCAGATCGTACAAAAACCTGAGATCATTATGTTGGATGAACCAGCAGCAGGAATGGGAAAACCAGAAACTTTCAGAACCGGAGAAATTTTGAAAGAAATCAAGAAAGACTGTACGATTATTGTAATCGAACATGATATGGATTTCGTAAAGCAGATCGCAGATATGGTAACCGTACTTCATGAAGGAAAAGTCCTGATGGAAGGTGATATCAGAGATGTTCTGGCGGATGAAACTGTTCAGGCTGTGTATCTTGGAAGAGGAGGTGAGTGATATGTTAACACTGTCAAATGTAGATGCATATTATGGAGAAAGTCGAATCCTCCATGGATTATCTATGGAGATCCCGAAAGGGAAGATTGTCAGTCTGATCGGTAGAAATGGTGTTGGAAAAAGTACGACACTTCGAAGCATTATGGGTCTTATCAAAACACCATATGGGAGCATTCAGATGGACGGGGAAGAGATCATCAAATTGCCGACTCATGAAAGAGTCCGAAAGGGAATTGGGTATGTACCACAGGGGAGAGATATTTTCCCACAGATGACGGTACAGGAAAATATTGAATTAGGATTACAGCCACTTGGAGGGAAAGGAAGTATCCCGGATTATATATATGAACTGTTTCCAATCCTTCCAGAATTTGCAAAAAGAAAGGGAGGTGACCTTTCAGGAGGGCAACAGCAACAGCTTGCGATCGCAAGAGCATTAGTGGCAGATCCTAAAATTCTGATCTTAGATGAGCCAACAGAAGGAATTCAGCCATCCATCATAAAAGACATTGGTGCAGCCATTAAGAAGATCAATCAATGGAAAGGAATCACGATCTTAATGGTTGAGCAGTATCTTGATTTTGTTTTAGAGAATACAGATTACATCAATGTGATGGAAAAAGGTGAGATCATCTATCGAAGTAAGACAAAAGAAGCGGATGCAACAATGGTACAGAGATTAATGACAGAATAGATACAAAAGGTAGCTAAGAAAGGAGCGCATGTATGCATTTAACTCCAAAAGAACAAGATAAGTTGATGCTTCATTATGCTGGAATGGTTGCAAAGCAGAGACTGGAGCGTGGCATAAAATTGAATTATCCAGAAGCGATTGCCTATATATCCATGAATCTCTTGGAACTTGCAAGAGAAGGAAAATCCGTTGCGAAGCTCATGCAGGAAGGAAGAAAAATGTTGCAAAAGGATCAGGTGATGGATGGAGTCGCAGAAATGATTCATGAGATTCAGCTGGAAGCGACATTCCCAGATGGAACAAAACTTGTCACAGTACATGATCCAATCGCAGCAGATGAAAAAATCATTCCAGGAGAAATCCTGACACAGGACGGAGTAATCTGTCTAAACAAAGGAAAGAAATCGATTACTCTGGAAGTTACAAATACTGCGGATCGACCAATACAGGTCGGATCCCATTTCCACTTTTTTGAGGTAAATAAATATTTGCTATTTGACCGTAAAAGTGCATATGGAATGCGACTTGATGTTCCAGCAGGAACAGCGGTACGTTTTGAACCAGGAGAAACGAAAGAAATTTCATTGACAACTATTGGTGGAAGTAGAGAAGGTTATGGTTTAAATGGTCTTGTAAATGGAAAAATGGATGAAGCAGAAGTTAAGAAAGCTGCATTTGAAAAAGCCAGATCTTTGGGATTTAAAGGAATCTAAGAAGATCATGATAGAGGATGGAGGAAGAAATCATGGTAGAAATTTCAAGAAAAGATTATGCAGCGATGTATGGTCCTACAACAGGTGATCGAATCAGACTCGCAGATACTTCATTGATCGTCGAGGTAGAAAAAGATTACTGCGTATATGGGGAGGAAGCAAAGTTTGGCGGTGGAAAGTCATTAAGGGATGGAATGGGTCAATCAGTAACATATTTAGATGAACAATGCTTAGATCTTGTGATCACGAGTGCGACAGTGATCGATCATACAGGAATTTATAAAGCTGATATTGGAATAAAAGATGGAAAGATCGCAGGAATTGGAAAAGCTGGAAATCCACACATTATGGATGGAGTTGATCCTGATATAATCGTGGGAAGCTCAACAGAAGCTTTAGCAGGTGAAGGCATGATCTTAACAGCGGGAGGAATTGATACGCATATTCATTTTATTTCTCCAACGCAGATTCATACAGCATTATACAGTGGAGTAACTACAATGATCGGAGGTGGGACAGGTCCGGCAGATGGAACAAATGCTACGACATGTACACCGGGAAAATATAATATTGAGAAAATGATCGAGGCATCTGAAGGAGTTCCGATGAATATAGGCTATCTTGGAAAGGGAAACTCTTCAAGAGAGGAAACGTTGATCGAACAGGTAAAAGCAGGTGTGATCGGGTTAAAACTTCACGAAGACTGGGGGTCAACACCCAAAGCGATCGATGTCTGCTTAAATGTTGCAGAACAATTTGATGTTCAGGTGTCGATTCATACAGATACATTGAATGAAGGTGGATTTGTGGAAGATACCATTGGGGCATTGAAAGGAAGAACGATCCACACGTATCATACGGAAGGTGCCGGAGGTGGTCATGCACCAGATATCATCAAAGCAGCAGCGTTCCCGAATGTATTGCCATCTTCTACAAATCCGACAATGCCATTTACAAAAAATACGATTGATGAACATCTGGATATGTTAATGGTATGTCATCATTTAGATAAAAATAATAAAGAAGATGTTGCATTTGCAGATTCAAGGATTCGTCCAGAGACGATTGCTGCAGAAGATATTTTGCATGATATGGGAATCTTTTCAATGATGAGTTCAGATTCACAGGCGATGGGGAGAGTCGGAGAAGTTATTACCCGTACCTGGCAGACAGCAGATAAGATGAAGAAACAAAGAGGAACATTAGCACAAGATAATGAGAGAAATGATAACCAAAGGGTTAAACGTTATATTGCAAAGTATACGATCAATCCAGCGATCACACATGGAATTTCTGAATATGTAGGATCTGTGGAGATTGGGAAAATAGCAGATCTTGTCTTATGGAAACCAGAAATGTTTGGGGTAAAACCAGAACTTATCATAAAAAGTGGTTTTATCTGTGCATCAAGGATGGGAGATGCCAATGCATCAATTCCAACACCACAGCCAGTTGTATACACAGAAATGTTTGGAGCAAAAGGACAGGCAGTTAATAAAACGGCAGTTACATTTGTATCACAATATGCTTATGAACATGGTATTAAGAAAAAACTTGGTTTGAAACGTGAGATCCTGCCAGTAAAAAACTGTCGGGATATTGGGAAAAAGGACATGATACATAATGATAGGATCGCAAAACTTGAAGTAGATCCCGAGACTTATACAGTCAAAGTAGATGGAGATGAAATTCATTGTGAACCAATGGAAGAACTTCCTATGGCACAACGATATTTTCTGTTTTGATCTTAAGATTTGTGGAGGTGAAGAAGATGATCGTAACGAGTATATTAGGAAATGAAAAAGATTATAAAGGAAGCAAGAAAGTGATAGCGACGGACTTTGAATGGTTTGAACTTGGGAAAAAGAGAATCAGAAAAACGGCAGAAGATGGCACGGAATTAGGAATCACAGTAAAAGATAAGCTGCATCAAGGTGATATTCTGGCACAAACACAAAAGTTTATTTATGTGGTAAAAGCACTGCCAGCACATTTGATCAAAATCTCTGTACAGTCGATGGAAGAGATGGGGCGTCTGGGATTCGAACTTGGAAACCGTCATCTATCTTTGCAGATACATGAAAACGAGGTAAAGGTTCCTTTTGATGAACCAACGTTTGAGTATCTGAAAAAACTTGGATTCTGTGTGGAAGAGGTCACAGAATCGTTTCATGATTATATCGAGTGTAAGGCACATGGACATACACATCACCATGAATGATAAAGAGGAAAGATAATTGAAAGCAGTACAGATATTACAGATGATTCAGATCAGTGACAGTTTATTTCCAATCGGAGCATTTACATTATCAAATGGATTAGAAACTTTTATTGAAAAAGGAATCGTAGCAAATGAACAAGATCTTTATGAATATGTTTCAAATTATATGGAGATATTTCCATATAATGATCTGGCTGCAATGATGCTGGCATATGAACATGCAGACGATCTGGAGTATATAAGGCAATTGGATCAGTTGATGTTTGTTTTAAAAATTCCTCAGGAGATCAGAACTGGATGTACGAAACTATGCAGCCGTTTTATCAAAATATGGAATAAGATTAAAGAATATCCACGGATCTTAAACTATGAGAAGGAAATAAAAGAAAAAAATTGTTATGGAATACATGCGATCGCTGTAGGATTGTATGCGAAATCAATCGGTCTAAATAAAAAAGAAGCAGCAATGATCTACTTATATAGTCAGATTGCTTCAATCATAACAAATGCAGTCAAAATGGTGCCGTTAAGTCAGATCACAGGGCAAAAGATATTAAATCAAAGTTTGGATCAGATTGAAGAATGTGTAAATATTGCAGAAAAACTGACACGTGATGATATTGGTATTGGAGGGACCGCATTTGATATTGCGGCAATGAACCATGAAATTTTGTATTCAAGATTATATATGAGTTAAGGAGTACGATATGAGTTATGTAAAAATAGGAGTTGGAGGACCGGTAGGCTCAGGAAAGACAGCTTTGATCGAGAGATTGACAAGGATCATGTCAAAAGAATATAGCATTTGTGTCATAACCAATGATATCTATACGAAAGAAGATGCTGAGTTTTTAATAAAGAATTCGGCACTCCCTAAAGAAAGGATCGTAGGTGTTGAAACTGGAGGATGTCCTCATACAGCGATCAGGGAAGATTGTTCTATGAATCTTGAAGCAGTAGATGAAATGGAACAGCAATTTCCAGATGTAGACATTATTTTTATCGAAAGTGGAGGGGATAATCTATCTGCAACATTCAGTCCGGATCTTGCAGATGCTTCGATTTATGTCATTGATGTGGCACAAGGGGAAAAAATTCCAAGAAAAGGAGGTCCTGGAGTGACGAGATCAGATCTGCTCGTGATCAATAAAACAGATCTTGCACCATTAGTCGGTGCTGATCTTGATGTGATGGCAGCGGATTCAGAAAGAATGAGAAATGGGAGAAAATTCTTATTTTCGAATCTGATGTCGATGGAAGGTGTAGATGAGATCATAAATTGGATAAAAAAAGATGTCTTATTTGAGGGAATAGAATGAAAAGCAAACTTTTTTTGAAAATAGAATCCGATAATGATAGAACAAGGATATCAGATATGTATTTTACACCGCCATATAAGATTATGTCGCCATTTGTTAAAGGAAAACATATTGATATCATGCAAATGTGTGCATCTGCAGGCTTGCTTGGTATGGATGAAGTGTCTATGGAAATTTTGATCGGGCAGGACTCAGATATTACATATTTGTCTCAAAGTTATGAAAAAGTATTTGATACCAAAGGAAAAGAAGTTCAAAAAAAACTTCGGATGGACATTAAGGAAGGTGCAAAAGTAAAATATTTTCCATATCCAGTCATTCCATTTCAAAATAGTAAGTATCACGCAGATAATGAGATCATGCTCTCAAAGGATGCAACGTTAGTTTACAGCGATATTTTTACATGTGGAAGGGTTGGAATGGGAGAACGATTTAAGATGAAATCTTATCGAAGTAAAACAAAGATTTATATAGAAGATCAATTGGTTTTTGCAGATCACACTTATATATGCCCACAGAAATTTCACTATCAAAAAATGGGAATGTGGAGAGAGTATACACACAATGGATTTTTGTATATTTATTGTCCAAATGAAGAAAAAATGCATAGGATTTTGTCAAAAGTACAAAAAATGACAACAGAACATATGATATTTGGAGTAACACGATGTTGTGAAGGAATCGGGATCAGAGTTCTAGGGAATCAAGGAGATCAGATTTTTCAATTCTTTCAAAAGATTGCAGATGAAGTATAAAAAGGAGAACGAATATGGCTTGTTTTATAGTACCAGCAACAGAAGCTGTTGTAACAACGATCATCGAGAAAAAATGCAAAAAAGAAGAAAGTAAAAGAGATGAAACAAAGAATATGAAAATTTCTTTTTCACAAAAACTTTCATGGTTAAATAAAATGTTGTGGGGAGGTTCAGCACTTCTTGCATTTGAACATTTATGGCATGGAGAGATCACACCATGGTTTCCATTTCTTACTGCAATGCAAGATCATAAAGATATGATGCAGATGTTTCATGAAATTAGCACCGTAGGTGTTGCGATGGCAGTATTTGTGACTTTTGCATGGGCAGGAATGGTGATGATCAGTAATACCCTGGAAAGTAAAACTGAATATGGAAGTGATACAATGAAAACACAAAAGATTACAGGGAGATGAGAAAAATGACATTATTATTAAGTACGATCGCAGCAGTCATATGTACGATTTTGTGGTATCAGCATATGGCAGATGATAACATGAAGATAGGGACATTGGCTTTAATCTATTGGGGAGCGTCACTGATGTGGTTTGTAGACGCCATTTTTGAATATAACGAATTAAAAACAGCATATTTTACACCAACTCTGACAGATATGTTAAATGATGGATTTCTTGGAGTTTCAGTGATCACGATAGGAATGATGATATGGCTTTTTTTGCTGATTGTTGGTAAAAAAAGAACTGATATTAAAAAATAAATGTATGTGAAAAATATAGAAACAAAGGGCAGGATTACAAAAAATAAGTAGTAAACCTGCTCTTTCTTTTGTAATTATGAGATTTTTCTTGTATTAAATCCATTTTTTATATACAATAGAAGAAATATAAATTAAGATTTTCAAAAAAGGAGATTTAAGACCAATGAAGAAGTTAGCTCTTGCTCAGGAATTAAAGGAAAATGCTTATCCAGGACGTGGAATCGTTATTGGAAGATCCAAAGATGGAAAGAAAGCGGTGACTGCATACTTTATCATGGGACGCAGTGAGAACAGTCGTAACCGTGTTTTTGTAGAAGATGGAGAAGGAATCCGCACACAGGCATTTGATCCAGCGAAGTTAGAAGATCCAAGCCTTATCATCTATGCACCTGTCCGTGTTCTTGGGGACGAAACGATCGTTACGAATGGAGATCAGACAGACACTGTTTATGAAGGAAGAGAAAAAGGACTTACTTTTGAGCAGTCTTTAAGAAGCCGTGAGTTTGAACCAGACGGACCAAACTACACACCAAGAATCTCAGGTCTTATGAAGATTGCAGACGGAACATTCCACTATGCAATGTCCATTTTAAAGAGTGATAATGGAAATCCAGAATCCTGTAACCGATACACATATACATATGAGAATCCGATCGCAGGAGAAGGACGTTTTATCCATACATATATGCATGATGGAAATCCACTTCCAAGCTTCGAGGGAGAACCTAAATTTGTTGGAATCGAAGAAGATATCGATGATTTCACAAACACACTTTGGAACAGCTTAAATGAAGACAACAAAGTATCTCTATTTGTACGTTATATTGATATTGCAACAGGGGAATATGAGACAAGAATCGTAAACAAGAACAAATAATCAGTCAATCAGCAGATCAAAGGAGAAGAAAAATGAAGGAATTAGAATTAAAGTACGGATGTAATCCAAACCAGAAACCATCAAGAATCTATATGGCAGACGGAAGTGAGCTTCCAATCGAAGTATTAAACGGAAAACCAGGATACATCAACTTTTTGGATGCATTTAACGGATGGCAGCTGGTAAGAGAATTAAAGAAAGCGACAGGACTTCCTGCGGCAACTTCTTTCAAACACGTATCACCTGCGGGAGCATCTGTAGGACGTCCAATGTCTGATACCTTAAAGAAGATCTACTGGGTAGATGATATGGGAGATTTATCTCCATTAGCATGTGCATATGCCAGAGCAAGAGGTGCAGATCGTATGTCTTCATTCGGTGACTTCATTTCTTTATCTGATGTATGTGATGCAGATACAGCACGTCTGATCAAGAGAGAAGTATCTGACGGAGTGATCGCACCAGGATATACAGATGAAGCACTGGAAATCTTAAAAGCAAAGAAAAACGGAAACTATAACATCATTAAGATCGATGAGAACTATACACCAGCACCATTAGAGCATAAACAGGTCTTTGGTGTTACATTTGAACAGGGAAGACAGGAACTTCCAATTGATGATGAATTATTATCTAATATTGTGACAGAGAATAAAAACATTCCTGAAGAAGCATTGATCGATATGAAGATTTCTCTGATCGTATTAAAGTATACACAGTCTAATTCTGTATGCTTTGTAAAAGATGGACAGGCAATTGGAATTGGAGCAGGACAGCAGTCTCGTGTACATTGTACAAGACTTGCTGGACAGAAAGCAGACAACTGGTGGTTAAGACAGTGTCCAAAAGTTATGAATCTGCCATTTAAAGAAAAGATCCGTCGTGCAGACAGAGATAATGCGATCGATCTTTATATCGGAGACGAATACATGGATGTCTTAGCAGACGGAGCATGGGAAAATATCTTTACTGAGAAACCAGAAGTGTTCACAAAAGAAGAGAAGAGAGCATGGTTAGACAAATTAACAGATGTTACCTTAGGATCTGATGCATTTTTCCCATTCTTTGATAATATCGAGAGAGCACATAAGAGTGGAGTAAAATACATCGCACAGCCAGGTGGATCAGTCAGAGATGAGGCCGTTATTGACTGCTGTAACAAATACAACATGGCAATGGCATTTACAGGAATCAGATTATTCCATCACTAGAATTTCAAAAGACATAAAAACATATCAATTAACAAGATACTGGCAGGAGCCACGGGTTCATGACTGCTGCCAGTATGATATCTTAAAGAAAATTTCAATCAGATTACCAAAGAAAAATAGGATACATGTACGAAAAAAGTACCGAAAATAAGACTTGTTATTTATTTAACGAGAAAATTTATCGGATAGGTATATTGTATTCAATCTAAATTTTGCTATAATAAAAGTAGTTAGATTAGGCTAACTTATAAATGTAATAGAAATTATTTTGATCCAAGAAATGGAGGAGTTTTCAAAATGAAACAGTTTGAAGAATGGGAAGGTTTTAAAGGTAGAATGTGGAAGGAAGAAATCAATACAAGAGATTTCATCCAGGAAAACTACACACCTTATGATGGAGATGCAAGCTTCCTTGCAGGACCTACAGAAGCAACAGATAAATTATGGGGTATCTTACAGGGACTTCAGAAAGAAGAACGAAAAAAAGGCGGAGTTCTTGATATGGATACAGACATCGTATCTTCTTTAACTTCTCACGGACCTGGTTATATCAGTGAAGAAACAAAAGATTTAGAACAGATTGTTGGTCTTCAGACAGACAAACCATTAAAACGTGCATTTATGCCATATGGTGGTATCAAGATGGCAGAAGAATCTTGTCGTAACTATGGTTATGAACCAAGTGAAAGATTACATGAAATCTTTACAAAATATTCAAAGACTCATAACACAGCTGTTTTTGATGCTTATACACCAGAAATGAAAAAAGCAAGACATAACAAGATCATTACAGGACTTCCAGATACTTATGGACGTGGACGTATCGTAGGTGATTATCGTCGTGTTGCTTTATACGGAATTGACTATTTATTAGAAGAAAAAGAAAATGACTTTGCAAACTGCGGATGCGGTGTTATGACAGATGATGTGATCCGTCTTCGTGAAGAATTAGCAGAACAGAAAAAAGCATTAAAAGACATGAAGGAAATGGCTCAGATTTATGGATTTGACATTTCAAGACCGGCTAAAACTGCAAAAGAAGCAATTCAGTGGATGTACTTTGGATATTTAGCAGCGATCAAAACTCAGAATGGAGCTGCTATGAGTATCGGACGTGTTTCTACATTCCTTGATATCTATATTCAGCGTGACCTTGACAAAGGAATCATCACAGAAGAAGAAGCACAGGAAATGATCGACCATTTAACAATGAAATTCAGAATGGTTAAATTCGCAAGAATTCCTTCTTACAACCAGTTATTCTCAGGAGACCCAGTATGGGCAACACTTGATCTTGCTGGTATCGGTGTAGATGGACGTTCTATGGTTACAAAGACAGACTTCCGTTTCTTGCATACATTAGAGAACATGGGACCATCACCAGAGCCAAACATCACTGTATTATATTCTTCTGCACTTCCAGAGAATTTCAAGAAATATGCAGCTGATATTTCTATCCGTACAAGCTCTATCCAGTACGAAAATGATGATGTCATGAAACCAGTATGGGGAGATGACTATGCAATCTGCTGCTGTGTATCTGCGACTAAGACTGGTAAAGAAATGCAGTTCTTCGGAGCAAGAGCAAACCTAGCAAAATGCTTATTATATGCGATCAATGGTGGTGTAGACTGCAAGACAAAACAGCAGGTAGGACCAGCCTACAAACCTATCATGTCTGAATACTTAGATTATGATGAAGTTATGCAGAAATATGACGTTATGATGGATTGGTTAGTAGACCTTTATGTAAATACATTAAACTTAATCCAGTATATGCATGACAAATATTACTATGAAGCAGCGGAATTAGCATTAATGGATACAGAACTTGAAAGAACATTCGCAACAGGAATCGCAGGATTCTCTCATGCAGTTGATTCTTTAAGCGCCATCAAATACGCAAAAGTTAAAGCAATCCGTGATGAAGAAGGATTAGTTGTTGATTACGAAATCGACGGAGAGTTCCCTAAATACGGAAACGATGATGACAGAGCAGATGATATCGCAGTATGGCTGTTAAGAACATTCTTAGCAAAGATCAAAAAACATCACACATATCGTAACTCTGAGCCTACAACATCTATCCTGACGATCACATCTAACGTTGTATACGGAAAAGCAACAGGAACAATGCCAGATGGTAGAAAAGCAGGAGAACCATTAGCACCAGGAGCGAACCCAAGTTATGGTGCAGAGCAGAACGGATTATTAGCATCCTTAAACTCTGTAGCTAAGATTCCATACGAATGGGCATTAGATGGTATTTCTAATACACAGACGATCAACCCAGATGCTTTAGGACATGAAGATGGGGAAAGAATCAATAACCTTGTAAATGTCATGGATGGATACTTTGATCAGGGAGCGCATCACTTAAATGTAAACGTATTCGGTAAAGAGAAACTGATCGATGCGATGGAACATCCTGAAAAAGAAGAATATGCAAACTTCACGATCCGTGTATCTGGATATGCAGTGAAATTCATCGACTTAACAAGAGAACAGCAGATGGACGTTATTTCCAGAACATGTCATAAAACAATGTAATTTGAATTAGTGGAAAAGAATTATGAATGAAAAAATAACCGGAAAAATCCATTCCATCGAGACTTTTGGTCTTGTGGATGGTCCCGGTGTGCGGTTTATCGCTTTCATGCAGGGCTGCCGGATGAGATGCAAATATTGCCATAATCCGGAGACCTGGCAGGAAAACTGCGGTGAAGACTGGCAGCCTGAAGCCCTCTTAAAGAGGGCTTTGCGTTACCGCATGTACTGGGGAAAAGATGGAGGGATCACAGTTAGTGGTGGAGAACCCCTCTTACAGATCGACTTTTTAATTGAATTTTTTAAACTGGCAAAACAAGAAGGAATTCACACAGCCGTGGATACCTCTGCCAATCCATATACAAAAGAAGAACCATTCCATACAAAATGGTTAGAATTAATGAAATACACCGACCTTGTCATCTTAGACTTAAAAGAAATGGACGAGAAAAAACACAAGAAATTGACAGGCTGTCCAAACAGCAATATTTTAGCAATGGCACAGGAAGTCTCAGACCTAGGAGTAGATCTGTGGATCCGTCATGTGCTTGTCCCAGACCTAACAGACGATGAAGAAGGACTAGCAGACTTAAAACACTTCATCGATGGACTAAAGACAGTCAAGAGAGTAGAAATCTTGCCATACCATACACTTGGACTCTTTAAATGGGAAAAATTAGGAATTAAGTATCCGTTAGAAAGGGTACAGCCACCAAGTGAAGAAGCCGTAGCAAAGGCAGAAAAGATTCTTGGTATCGAGAAAACTTCTCAAAAATAAAGGTAGACAAATCATCCAAGATAGGATATTATAATAACAGTTAGTTAAGACTAACTAACGTAAAATAAAAACAAACATAACAAAGCTAGAAAATCTGACCAGACTTCCTTGGGTCGGATTTTTTATTTGGCTTTTTTATTGACTCATACATATGCGAAGGCTGAGAAAAAGACAAAAGTGAAAAATCAAAGATAGTAATTGTATTGATCTATTTCATTTATTATGTATATGAAGAAGATTATACAATGTTTGCACTGTCTCCGTTGGTAGGATGGGTATTTTTTGTTGTAGGAATCATTTGGACGATTGGTTTTTAAAAAGCTATACTGAAAACAATACGTATTCAGGCACAAATGAATCAATTACGAAAGAGGGCATGTGTATGCAGCAGATCTATTTTAGATTGCAAGAATCAATGGAATTAAAAAAAGATGAGAAAATTAAACTGACCGTTTTTTCGTCTAAAGAAATACAAAGAGACGATAAGGATTTTGTAGCAGGAATTATAGACGAGACAGGAAAAGAACGATATGTGATGCATGCGGTCGATATTATACATGACTTTTATGTGAAAAAAGATGGAAAATATAAAGTATTCGTTGAAAATCGTTATAAAAAGAAAATAAAAATAGGAATAGGAATAGCGATTTGTGTGGAGAAATGATAAATGAGGAAATATGTAGTTCGTTTTATGGTATTTTATATATTAAGCATTGGGTGTTTACTGGGAATTATTATATATTCGTATCAAAATAAGATTGATCATCATAATGAACAAGTGGAGATAGAATACCCTGGAGTATGGAAGTTATCAGATGAATATGATAATAGAAATTCTAGCTATATGGAATTCCTTCATCAGAAAAACTCTCTCAGTATTTTAAAAGAAGTATATAAAGAATTAGAAAAAGCAGAGTTATACAGAGAATATTCCAGACAGATTCTATCTTATCATGAATATTTTTGTGGGAATGAAAAACTTGCATCTGGATCATATAATGACAAAACGGAAGATGGATATCTTACAAATTTAACTGTACGTCAGATGCCAGAGAAAATGATAAATGAAAAGAAGATAGAACAACATATTGAAAAAGGTCGTTGCTTTACTTTAAAAGAGTATCAAAGACCTTTGAATCAAGAGATTCCATTAATTGCAGGATATGATTATCAAAAAGTTTTTCATTTGAATCAGAAAATTAAGGCAGGATATTTGGGAACTGAAAATTGTACGTTTAAAATTGTTGGGTTTTTACATAAGAATACTAGGTTGTCATCGGAATTAAATCTTGATGAAACATTGATTATGCCAACAGTAAGTAAAATGAAAACAATGAAACAAGAGAATGAAAAAATATTAATGTCAGTAAAATGTTCAGGTTATTTTTGTTATAAGAATGAGAAAGAGTATCGTCAAATAAGTAATTTGCTAAAAAGAATACGCAGGGAGACAGGTTATCGTTATGTGATACCGCAGATGAAATGGAAATCAAATAATTTATTACCAATGACAACTGGAAAAGCATTGATATTCATGAGTTTAAATTTGCTACTAGAATTCATCGTTGTATATAAAGTACTGGCTGTGAATACAAGAAAAGTGAAAACATTGGTATATAAAACAGTAGCCCTATGTACAAGTGGGAGTATATTTGCAAATGTATTTTTGCGGTTCTTGTTTCCTAAACACATAAAAATAATTCAAATATATTCTTCTGATTTTGTGGCTTATATGATAATAGTATTTTTGTTATGTGCAGGAATGATTGGATTAAAGGAGAAAAGAACATGATGGAGAAGATTCTGCTTGGGAGTAGTTATCTAGCTCAAGCTATTGTTATGGCAACGATTGCATTTGCAGTCATAAGCACAATTTACTATTTACGATATAATAAAAAGATTATATGTCAGCCAGGATGGATCATAAAATACATATTTTTGGTTTACATAGCAACCGTTGGCATGGTCACGAGAGTATTAGACATCACATCATGGTCATATGGAGGATTTACAGCCTGGAATATTGTACCATTTGTGAATGAAAGCTGGAAATTGATGCTGTTAAATACGTTAATGTTTCTGCCAATGGGACTTTTTGTTCCCATATTTATAAAGAAAATAAAATGGAACTATGGAAAAGCAATACTTGCAGGGGCATTGATATCTTTGGTCATCGAGTTTGTACAAGTTGTATTTGCAGGAAGAATTGGTGATATTGATGATATCATTTTTAATACATTAGGATTTCTGATCGGGTATATCCTAGAGAACCTGTTGCAAAAAATTCTTTTGAAAAAGCAATTAGGATTTGGAACAGAGGCATTGGTACTGGTTATGATCAATGGATTTCTAAGTATCCCATTTTATGAGAAGACGGTGTCAATTGGAGATATGATTTTGGATAGTTTGAGTCTCAACAGTTGGTCAGGAAATAGTGGATATATATTGTCATATAACGGCATCCATTACACAATGATCCCATGTATAATACTAGCAGTCATCAGCTGGGCTATAGCACATAGACATCCAAAAGACTATGGTGCTAAAACAGCGAAAATAATCAGTATATTTATGATTGTTTGCTTCATTGGAAATTTTATTCAAATTTTAAGCCAAGATAGTATTATACCAATGCTTGCTGCATCCATTGTGTGTGCGGTAATAAGTCGAAAAACTATTAGATATTAGGGATTTGATATTCCATGAAAAATATGAGATACTATAGTATAAAACATTAAGGAGAATAAGATATGAAAAAATTATCAATACTACTTGCAGGGGTATGCCTAACAGCTGCACTATACAGCGCAGGCACAACTTATGGACAAAACAAAACCAACTTTGCCAAGCAGAAAGAAGACACAGTTACAACAAATAAATACCAAGGTGTAACGATCAAAGACAAAGCCAAAGGAAAAGTAACAAAGCAACAAGTCAGGGAACTAAAAAAAGAACACTCCGGTAAAGATGAAGGAAACATCATTATCTGGGAAGCAGAAGAAGCTAAATAGAGGTGGAAGCAATGTTAATACCAGATTTAATTATACAACTTATCACAGTAGTTATTGGAGTGGTACTATATACAGCTATATTTAAAATAGTAAAAAATGTGATTTATAAAATAATACATTAAAGAGGACAGTATTAGTTTTAGGGAAACAGTTGTGATATAACCAACACATTTTATTATTCAATAGTTCTTTCCAATAAACTTCAAGTATGTAAGATATCATAACAATCAAATAGTTCCCGTCCACAACGATTAGCGTTTTATCATTATTTTTGACCGATTCGCAGCCGACATGGTGTATTGTCTGAGCGATATGGAAGTCATTTTGGACTTCCATAAGCGAGTTATACAAGGAATGTCGGCGAATCAGCGATCGGTCAAAAATGATGAATAAAACGCGTGTTGTGGACGGGAACTATTTGATTGTTATGATATCTTATATACTCAAAGTCTATGGTAAAGAAACTATAAATTAAACATTAAAGCGGAACACAATAATATCTCCATCCTTAACAACATATTCTTTCCCTTCCTGACGTACAAGCCCTTTCTCTTTACAAGCCTGCATTGTACCATACTCCTTAAGATCTTCAAAAGAAACAACCTCAGCACAGATAAATCCACGCTCAAAGTCTGTATGGATCTTACCAGCAGCCTGAGGAGCCTTTGTACCTTCTTTGATCGTCCAAGCACGTGTCTCGTCTTCTCCGGAAGTTAAGAAACTGATCAGTCCAAGAAGAGAGTAGCTGGCAGAGATCAGTTTTTCAAGACCAGATTCTTCTAATCCAAGATCTTCTAAGAATTCTTTCTTCTCATCATCATCTAATTCAGAGATTTCCTGCTCAATCTGAGCACATACAACGAATACTTTCGCATCAACGTCTGCGGCATATTCACGAACAGCTTTTACATAATCATTATCTTCTCCTGCAAGTTCATCTTCATTAACATTAGCAGCAAAGATGACTGGTTTGATCGTTAAAAGGTTGCAGGAATTTAAGATTTCCTGATCTTCTTCATCATCTACCTCAAAAGTTTTGGCAAGTTTACCATCCTCAAGATGAGCTTTTACTTTAGATAAGAATTCAACTTCGTGAGCAAGAGATTTGTCATTTCTTGATCCTTTTGTTGATTTTGCGATACGACGGTCTAACACTTCGATATCAGAGAAGATCAGCTCGAAGTTGATCGTTTCGATATCACGAAGTGGGTTTACAGAACCATCAACGTGAACGATATTTCCATCATCAAAACAACGAACAACGTGAACGATCGCATCGACTTCACGGATATTTGCAAGGAACTGGTTTCCGAGACCTTCCCCTTTGGAAGCTCCTTTTACAAGACCTGCGATATCAACGAATTCGATCGCTGCAGGGATCACTTTCTTTGAATGGTATTTCTCAGCCAGATAATCAACACGAGCATCTGGAACTGTTACGATTCCCACATTAGGGTCGATCGTACAGAATGGATAGTTAGCGGATTCAGCACCGGCTTTTGTTAAAGAGTTAAATAATGTACTCTTTCCGACGTTTGGTAATCCAACGATTCCTAATTTCATAATCTATTAATTTCCTTTCTCATGGGTATTTCTTAAAACAGACCTTGAAAAAATATCCAAGGTCATACTGTAGATAGTTTACCATAAGCGACTTGAAAAGAAAAGAGAAATGGGATAAGATATCTTTGATTTGAGTAACAAAACAAAGAAGAGACAAAACGAGGCTTTAGAAAGGAAGAAAAGTGATGGAACATCAAATCAGATTCCCACATTTAGGGATCGTACTGAAAAATGTCGGTGATGGAATCAATATTGGAGGGTTTGAGATCAAATATTATGGAATGATCATTGCAACAGGATTCTTGCTTGGATTGATCGTTTCTTATTACGCAGCAAAACATGAAAATAAATTTGATCCGGAATTAGTCTTTGACTATCTGATCACGATGATCATTCCGGCGATCGTAGGAGCAAGACTCTATTATGTGATCTTTTCATGGGATTATTATAAGAATCATTTGTCAGAGATCATACAGATCAGAAATGGAGGACTTGCAATTTATGGAGGTGTGATCGCAGGTGCAATCACATTATATATCTTCTGCAAGAAGAAACATTTATCTATGCTTCAGTTTGGAGATGTGGCGGTAAAAGGGCTGCTTGTCGGTCAGATTCTTGGACGATGGGGCAATTTCTTTAACAGAGAAGCGTTTGGATCATATACCAACAGTTTATTTGCAATGCAGATTCCGACAAATTTCTTTATTGAACACGGAAGGATTGATGAGATCGTATCCAATGGATTGTATGATAAGGCAACTTATGTTGTATCTGGAAATGAAGCAGCAACCTTTATTCAGGTACATCCGACATTCTTATATGAATCTATGTGGAATCTTGTTTTACTACTGTTGATCATTTTCTTTTTTACGAAGAGAAAGAAATTTGATGGAGAATTGATTGCCATTTATTGTATTGGTTATGGAATCGGAAGATTTTTGATTGAAGGATTAAGGACCGATTCCCTGATGATCGGATCTACAGGGATCAGGGTATCCCAGATTTTAGCACTGATCCTTGCAGTATTTGGAACGGCATTTATCATATATAAAAGGAAGAAAATAACGAAATAAGACACAAAAAGAAGGGAAATAAAACCACTTTTAGGGAATCCCTTCTTTTTTGTGCAAAAAAACAAGGATTTCTAAGAAAAAACTAAGATTTGATTGTGGATTATTCCTTGCAATTTATAAGTCTATCGTATAAAATGAAATTTATAAGTGGTAAGAAGTGGTGGAAAGTGGTGATGTCCATGTTTATGGGGGAATTTAATCACACGATTGATGCAAAAGGCAGGCTGATCATTCCTTCACGATTCCGGGAAGAATTAGGTCAGGAATTTGTGATGACAAAGGGATTGGATGGATGCCTGTTTGTGTTTCCACAAAACGAATGGGAAAGCTTTCAAGGAAAGCTAAAAACTTTGCCACTTATTAATAAAGATGCCAGAAAGTTTTCGAGATTTTTCATGGCAGGGGCAGCTCCATGTGAGATGGACAAGCAGGGAAGAACCTTGATTCCGGCGACACTTAGGGAATTTGCCCAGATGAAGAAAGAAGTTGTATTAACAGGAATGGCTGACCGCATCGAGATCTGGAGTAAGGAGAAGTGGATCGAGAACAATTCTTATGAGGATATGGATGATATCGCAGCCAGCATGCAGGAATTAGGATTAAGCATATAAGTTAGGTGGATTATGGAATTTAAACACATTTCCGTTTTATTAGACGAAACGATCGAAGAACTACATATTAAACCAGACGGAATCTATGTGGATGGGACTCTGGGCGGAGGCGGACATGCATATCATGTATGCCAGAAACTATCAGAGAAAGGAAGATACATCGGGATCGACCAGGATGCGGATGCGATTGCTGCAAGCACGAAGCGGTTAGAACCGTTTAAGGACAAAGTAACGATCGTGCGTGATAATTATGTAAACATGCCGAAAGTGTTACATGATCTTGGAATCGAACATGTTGATGGAATCTTGTTAGATCTTGGGGTATCATCCTTTCAGTTAGATGAGAAGGAACGTGGATTTACTTACAGAGAAGATGTTCCGCTTGATATGAGAATGGATCAGAGACAGTCACTGACTGCAAGAGATATTGTCAATGAATATTCCGAGATGGAACTATTCCATATAATCAGAGACTACGGCGAAGAGAAATTTGCAAAGAACATTGCAAAACATATCGTGAATAAGAGAAAAGAAAATCCGATCGAAACGACCGGACAGTTAATAGAAGTCATCAAAGGTGCGATTCCGATGAAAGTCAGAGCCGTTGGAGGACATCCGGCGAAGAAGACATTTCAGGCGATCCGTATCGAATGTAACAGAGAATTAGACGTATTGAAAGACAGCATTGATGCGATGATCGATCTTTTAAATCCAGGTGGAAGATTATGTATCATTACCTTCCATTCTTTAGAAGACCGTATCGTCAAACGAGCTTTTAAGAAGAATGAGAATCCTTGTACATGCCCGCCAAACTTCCCAGTATGTGTATGTGGCAACGTATCGAAAGGAAAACAGTTAACAAGAAAACCAATCATTCCAGGGGAAGAAGAACTAGAGTACAATAAGAGAGCAAAAAGTTCCAAGCTTCGAGTATTTGAAAGGGCAGAATAAGGGAGAGTATCAATGGACAAGACGAGACAAGAACGATATAACATGATCTATGGCAACACAGCAAGGAAGATAGAAGATCTTGCTGCAGAGCCAGTGCGCAGACAGCCAAGGAAGACAAGAAAGGCAAGACCAAGAAGAGAACATCAGGTAAAGGAGTCAACAAGACAGAATCAGAAGAGAGCAATGTCGATCGATCTGGCCTTTATCAAGGTATTAGTTGCGGGACTTTGTGTGATCGCAGTTGCAAGTTTCTTTTATCTGTCAGAGCGTACGAAAGTTTTGAATCAAAAAGCGGCTCTTACGGATGCAAAGACACAGTTGAACACGCTGCAGGTAGAGAATGAAGATCTGAATCTTGAGATTGAACAGAGTATTCGTTTTGATACTGTAGAAACTGCGGCAAAGAAATATGGAATGGTGAAACCAGATTCCAAACATACTCTTCGTTATGAGAGCCAGGATGCAGAATACATACGCCAGTACGGGAAGATACCAAAAGCAGACTAAGAGGTGGCAAACTTGAAGAAAAGAAGAAAACCTATCAAACGATTAAATGATGCTATGAAACGACGTACGATGATCGCGTGCGGAATCATAGCACTTCTTTTTGTTCTACTGATTGGAAGATTGATCTATTTTAGTATATTTAAGAACGGAATTTACAAAAGACAGGTATTATCACAGCAGAATTATTCTAGTGAAACGCTTCCGTATAAAAGGGGAGATATCTTAGATCGTGATGGAAATACATTAGCAACCAGCCAGAAGATGTATACATTGGTTTTAGAACCAAAGAATATTTTAAGATCTGAAGAGGTACAGAAAGCAACCATTGATGCACTTCATAAATATATGAAGTTAGATGAAGATAAGCTGTTAAAATTTATAAAAAGACATAAAGATTCTTACTATTCTGTATATCGAGAAGAACTTTCTTATAGTCAGATCGCAGATCTGAAAGATTTTATCGCTTCAGACAAAGCAGAGAATGTCTCAGGGATCGTATTTAATGAAAAATACAAACGTCGTTATCCGAATCAGTCACTGGCAAGCCAGGTCATTGGATTTGTATCAGACGGTACGATCGGAACTGGAGGGATCGAGCAGTATTATAACAGTACTTTATCAGGCGTCGATGGAAGAAAATATAAATATTTAAACGAAGAATTAGAACAGGATAGCTCCATTGTGGAGCCAGAGAATGGGAAAACAGTTGTCACAACGATTGACTCCAATATTCAGAAACTGGCAGAAGATCAGCTTTCTAAGTTTGAAAAGAAATATGGAAGTAAGGGAAGCAGCATTCTTGTGATGAATCCCAATAATGGAGAGATTTATGCAATGGCAAATTCTACTTCCTATAATCTGGAAAGCCCAAGAGATGATAAGAATCTCTTAAAGAAATACTCACAAAGTCAAGTTAATAAGATGAGTGAGAAAGAAAAGACAAAAGCATTTAATGAAATCTGGAAGAATCCAATTGTATCAAATGCATTTGAACCAGGTTCAACATATAAGCCATTTACGGTAGCAGCTGGTCTTGAAGAAGGAATCTTAAAGGGCAATGAAACTTATTATTGTGATGGATACCAGAAGGTTGGACCGCATACTATTCACTGTTCTCATAGAAGCGGACATGGATTGATCACGTTGTCTCAGAGTATTTCATTATCGTGTAATGATGCATTGATGCAGATTGCAGCCAAAGAAGGCAAGAATGTATTCGCAAGATATCAGAAGAATTTCAATTTTGGGAATAAGACAGGGATCGATCTTCCTGGAGAAGCACAGACAGCATCGCTTCTTCATGATGCAAAAGATATGACAGCTGCAGATCTTGCCACAAGTTCTTTTGGACAGTCATTTAACTGCTCTATGATCCAGATGGGAAGTGCATTTTGTTCTCTGATCAATGGAGGAAATTATTACAAACCGCATGTGGTCAAACAACTTCGAAGCAGTAATGGAGAAGTTGTCAGCAATATAGAGCCGACGTTAGTGAAACAGACGATCTCAAAAGAGACATCGGATAAATTAAGAAAATACATGAAAGAAACTGTTGATTCAGGAACTGGAACAAAGGCAAAGATGAAAGATTATACAGCTGGTGGTAAGACTGGTACTGCACAGAAGATTCCAAGAAGTGCAGGAACTTATATCGTATCTTTTTGTGGATTTGCTCCAGTGGAGAATCCACAGGTGTTAGTTTATGTTGTGATCGATGAGATTCAGAGGGATTCTCAGACGAATACAGGACTTGCAGTTGAGATCGCAAAGAAGGTGTTAGAAGGATCACTCAAGGAATTAAATGTTGCGAAAAGCAGCAAAAAGTAATATCATCATTTTATTTTCATAATCTTTATATTAAGACAGGGATCATGGAGATAAAATGAGGACGAAAGCAAAGAAAAAACTGTTGCTTGTCACGGCTGCATTTTTCACAGGGTTTTTGGTTGTGACGATAAAACTTTCTTATGTGATGATCGCTCAGGCGGATAAATATTTAAGTTTAGCCAGAAACCTGCATCAAAGAGACCGGGAGATTAAAGCGCCAAGAGGCAGTATTTACGACAGAAATGGCGTAAAGATCGCTTCGAACAAAGCAGTCTATTCGATCTCTGTGATATATTCTCAGGTGACCGACAGGGAAAAAGTAATAAAGGTCTTATCTGAGAATCTTAAGATCAAAGAATCTTTGATCCGAAAAAAAGTATATAAAAATTCAGTAAGGGAAAAAATTAAAAGTAATGTAGAAAAAGACATCGCAGACCGTATCCGTAAGTTTAAACTTGACGGGGTCAAGGTGGATGAAGATTACAAAAGAGTATATCCATATAATAACCTGGCATCGAAAGTTCTTGGATTTACAGGAGGAGATAACCAGGGAATCATTGGACTGGAGGTTTTTTATGATCGATATCTTAAAGGAAAGTCCGGAAGGATCCGGACACTGACAGATGGAAGCGGCATAGAAATCGATGGAGCATATGAAGAGAGGGAAGAACCAGTTGCCGGAGGGGATCTTTATATTTCGCTTGATGTGAATCTGCAAAATTATGCCGTGCAGGCATGTAAGAAGGTGAAGAAAGAGAAGAAGGCAAAACAGGTATCCATGATCTTGATGAATCCACAGAATGGAGAAATCTATGCAATGGTCAATGTTCCAGAATATGATTTGAATGATCCTTTTTCTTTGTCGGCAAAGAAAAGAAAGGCAAATAGTAAGAAACAACAGGAATATCTCAATAAGAAGTGGCGGAATTCCTGTTTAAATGATACTTATGAACCGGGATCGGTCTTTAAGATCGTAACGGCGACTGCAGGACTGGAATCATCGAAAGTCAGCGTGAATGATCATTTTAATTGTCCAGGATTTCGGATTGTGGAGGATCGCAAGATCCGGTGTCACAAAGTCGGAGGACATGGAAGTGAGACATTTAAAGAAGGTGTTATGAATTCCTGTAATCCAGTATTTATGGATGTCGGTGCCAGAGTTGGTGTGGATGGAATGTATCAGACATTCCGCCAGCTTGGACTGTTTGAGAAAACAGGGATCGACCTTCCTGGAGAAGCATCTTCGATCATGCATCAAAAGAAGAATGTCGGTGCAGTTGAACTTGCAACGATGTCTTTTGGACAGTCCATACAGATCACACCGTTACAGCTGTTAAGAGCAGTCAGTGCGGTGATCAACGGCGGGAAGCTGATCACACCGCATTTTGGAAGATATGTTCAGAAGCAGGATGGAACAAGATTAAAAGCTTTTTTTTATTCAGTGAAAGAAGGTGTCATAAAAAAACAGACATCGGAGACGATGAAAGAATTGTTAGAAGCAGTTGTTTCCGATGGATCAGGAAGAAACTGCCGGATGGATGGTTTTTCCATTGGGGGAAAGACGGCAACCAGTGAGAAACTTCCAAGAGGAAATGGAAAATATATTTCTTCTTTTTTAGGATTTGCGAAAGCAGACAATCCTGCGATCATTGGGATCGTGTTGATCGATGAACCACATGGAACTTACTATGGAGGAACGATCGCAGCCCCTGTGATGAGAAGTGTGTTTCAAACTGCACTTCCATACATGGGGATTTATAAAGAATATACGCCAGATAAAAAAGAACCGTAGACGAAACAAGAACAAATGAGGTGGCGACATGAATTATGGTATTGTAAAACCAGTTTTAATTGCCTTTTTTATCAGCGTACTTCTTAGCCCGATGATGATCAGGTATTTACACAAATTAAAATTCGGTCAGTTTATCCGGGGAGAAGGACCCGAATCACATCTGAAGAAATCAGGGACTCCGACGATGGGAGGACTGATCATATTACTTGGAATCGTAATCGCATCGTTATTTTATGTTAGAAGATATCCGATGATCATCCCAGTGCTGTTTGTGACGCTGGGATTTGGATTTATCGGATTTATCGATGATTACATCAAGGTAGTTATGAAAAGGAACCTGGGACTGCGGGCCTGGCAGAAGATGTTTGGGCAGATCATAGTCACAGGAATCTTTGCGTATTATTTGATAAATTACACGCAGATAGGAACTTCGATGCTGATTCCTTTTACACATGGTAAATATTTAAACCTTGGAGTATTTTTTATCCCAGCGGTTTTTATCATTTTGTTAGGAACTGTGAATGGAGCTAATTTTACGGATGGATTGGATGGACTTGCATCAAGTGTTACGGTATTGATCGCAACATTTTTTACAGTGGCAGCCATTGGAATGGGGCATAATGATCTGGCAGCTGGAATCTGGCCGGTATCTTGTGCGACGGTTGGCTCACTTCTTGGTTTTTTAGTATTTAATGTATATCCGGCGAGAGTGTTTATGGGAGATACAGGCTCGCTTGCACTTGGGGGATTTGTGGCAGCAACAGCATTGATGCTTCGCCTGTCTTTATTTATCCCAATTGTTGCATTGATCTATATGATCGAGGTATTATCTGTTATGGCACAGGTATTATATTTTAAAATGACAAAAGGAAAAAGATTATTTAAAATGGCACCGATCCATCATCATTTTGAATTGTCAGGATGGCCAGAAACAAAGGTTGTAGCAATCTTTGCGATCACCACGGCAGTTTGTTGCCTGATCGGACTGGTAGCGATTTAGTAAGGAGAAAGAAATGATAGATACAAGCAAGAAATTTTTAGTAGCAGGAGCAGGAAAAAGTGGAATTGGTTCTGTCAATCTGCTTTTAAAAACAGGTGCAGATGTCAGTCTGTATGATGGAAAGGAAGACCTTGAGAAAGAGGCACTTTATGAGAAATTATATGAAAAGAAAGAGATTCCATTGATCTTAGGAAATATCACAAAAGAAGATGTAAGTAAGTTCGATCTATTAGTGTTAAGTCCTGGGATTTCAGTAAATGCACCGATCGCACAGATGTTTCGTGATCAGGAAAAGCCAGTATGGAGTGAGATTGAATTAGCATATCAGGCATCCAAAGGAAGAATCGCAGCGATCACAGGAACCAACGGAAAGACAACGACAACAGCGCTGACTGGAGAGATCATGAAAGGATATTATGAAAGCAGTTTTGTTGTCGGAAATATCGGAATTCCTTATACAAGTGTTGCGCTTGATACAAAAGAGGACAGTGTAACAACTGCAGAGATCAGCAGTTTCCAGTTAGAAACGATCGTTGATTTTAAACCGGATGTATGTGCAGTTCTTAATATCACACCAGATCATTTGGATCGTCATGGTACAGTAGAAGTTTATGCACAGACAAAAGAATCCATTGGAAAAAACCAGACAAAAGACCAGGTAATGGTATTAAATTATGAAGATGATACAACAAGAGCTATGGCAGACAGAGCGAATGGAACAGTTCTGTTTTTCAGTTTGCATCATAAAATAAAAGAAGGGGTTTCCATGGAAGGTGATGCATTTATCATCGAAGAAAATGGAAAGAAACAGATCGTATGTACATTAGATGATGTGAATCTGTTAGGAGACCATAATTATGAAAATATTTTAGCAGCGATCGCAGTGACTTATTCTATGGGGGTTCCAGTTTCATATATCAAAGAAGGAATCAAGAGGTTTAAAGGTGTAGAACATCGTATTGAATATGTGGATACAGTGAAAGGTGTTGCATACTATAACGATTCTAAAGGAACGAATCCAGATGCAGCGATCAAAGGAATCAAAGCAATGAACCGCCCAACATGGCTGATCGGTGGTGGATATGACAAGAAATCTACATATGATGAGTGGATCGAAGCATTTGACGGAAAAGTTAAAGAACTGATCTTGATGGGTGTAACAGCACCAAAGATCGCTGATTGTGCAAAAACACATGGATTTGATAAGATCAAGTTTGTTGATTCTATGGAAGAAGCAGTTTCATACATTGCAGGAAAAGCCCAAGATGGAGAAGCAGTTTTATTATCACCTGCATGTGCAAGCTGGGGAATGTTCCCGAATTATGAAGTCAGGGGAGATATCTTCAAAGATTGTGTCAGAAAATTAAAGGAGAACTAAAAAGTGGCAAATCGCATCAAAGAAAAATATATGGCCGGCAAAAGATACTTTGATTATCCGATGTTGTTTCTGGTAATATTTCTGATATGTTTTGGTCTGGTTATGATCTATAGTACAAGTTCATATAAGAGTACTGTCACATATGGAAATTCCTATCACTGGCTGTTAAGGCAGGCAGTTGCGATAGTGTTAGGTGCGGTTGCAATGGTTGTATGCTGTAAACTAGATTACCGCATCATAAAAAGTGAGAAGTTTGGAAATGGCTGTTATTGGGCTAGTATCGTACTGTTAGTTCTTGTGTTGATCATAGGTGCAGCAAAGAAGGGTGCAGTCCGCTGGATCAGCATCGCAGGATTTCAGTTTCAGCCATCAGAAGTATCTAAGATCCTGGTTGTGATCTATCTTGCGAACAGATTATCAGCAAATGCTCATAAGATCCGAACATTCAAAGATAGTATCGTGATCGTTCTTCCAACGGTCCCGATCATTGCTCTGATCGTTACACAGAACTTAAGTACAGCACTTGTCGTGTGTTCGATGATCGGTGTCATGCTGTTTGTGGTAAGTCCGAAGATGAAAGAACTTATGTTAACAGCAGGCGGTGGAATAATACTCTTGTTCGTGTATCTGTTGACGGCAAATAGTTATCGAAACGAGCGTGTACAGATTTGGCTGCATCCAGAAAGTCACAAAAAGGGATTTCAGACGATGCAGGCATTATATGCGATCGGTTCCGGTGGGATTTTTGGAAAAGGACTTGGGCAGAGTATGCAGAAGATGGGATTTATTCCAGAATCACACAATGACATGATCTTCTCGATCATTTGTGAAGAATTAGGATTGTTCGGGGCAGTTTGTCTGATCCTTGTGTTTGTGGCACTGATCTTTCGGATGCTCTTAATTGCACTGAATACAGAAGACTTATTTGGATCACTGATTGTGATCGGTTTTATGACACATATCGCAATTCAGGTATTTATCAATATTGCTGTTGTAACAAACACGATTCCACCGACAGGAATTCCACTTCCATTTATCAGTTATGGAGGTACATCGATCCTTGTTGTCATGATCGAAATGGGAATCGTATTATCAATTTCTAAGAAAATTCACATAAGATAAGGGTGAGTGTGATGGAAGAAAAAAAAGTCATCCGTATGGATGAGCATAAAAACAAGAATAAAGTACATAAACTGTCGGGGAAGAAAATACTGCTTGGTATCGTTGCAGTTTTGATCCTTACGGTTGTGATCATTGCAGGGACGTGTAAAACAAAACAGATCAAAATTTCTGGATTAAGTTATTATACAGAAGCAGAAGTTAAAAAGGCAGTTGTAGAGAATGGATATATTGATAACTCGGTTGCATATTTCTTAAAATGTAAGATTGCGTCACCAGATCTTCTGCCATTTATAGATTCGATTCATGTAAGGATCAACCGGCCAGATACGATCACGGTCGAGGTAAAAGAAAAAAAGAGGGCTGGATGCCTTCTGTATAATGGAAAATACGTCTATTTTGATAAAAATGGTTATGCATTGGAAAGTTATGAAAAGAAATATGACGATGTTCCATTGGTTACTGGACTTAAATATGATGAATTGGTCATGCAGGAGAAGATTCCAGTCAAGAAAGAGAAAGTTTTTTCTTATCTTTTAGAACTTACGACTGCAATTGATAAATATAATCTTCCGATCGATCAGATTTATATCAAAGAAGATGGAAATGCCTTATTGATCAGCGATAAGATAACGGTTGATCTTTATAATAAAAAGGATATTGATATCAAGATTTCTGAATTAGCAGGGATGCTTAAGAAAGTAAAAGGGAAAAGTGGAACTATTGACATGAAGTACTTTAGCGAGGACCACAAAATTGCTGTTTTTCAACCAAAAAAGAGTTGAAAAAACTTAGTAAAGAAGGTATCATTAAGTTAGTGTACAGAATTTAAGGGAGTCATTTTAACATAGATGGCGTGAAGGAGGAACAACGTGGTTGAGATTATGCCTAGTGTTGAGAACACACAAGCAAGGATTTTAGTAATAGGAGTCGGTGGAGCAGGAAACAATGCGGTAAACCGAATGGTAGATGAGAATGTCCAGGGTGTTGAACTCGTGGGTGTGAATACAGATAGACAGGCTTTATCTTTATGTAAAGCAGGAACAAAGATTCAGATCGGGGAGAAACTGACAAAGGGACTTGGAGCAGGAGCAAAACCTGAGATCGGGGAAGCAGCGGTTGAAGAGAATCGTGAAGAGATCACAGAATTGGTTCAGGGATCAGATATGGTATTTGTAACATGTGGAATGGGTGGAGGTACCGGTACAGGTGCAGCACCGATCATTGCAGAGATTTCCAAAGGACTTGGAATCTTAACAGTTGGAGTTGTGACAAAACCATTTACATTTGAAGGAAAGCCTCGTATGAACAATGCAATGTCAGGAATTGCACGCCTTCAGGATCAGGTGGATACAATGATCGTCATTCCGAATGACAAGTTGTTACAGATCTGTGATAAGAGAACAACGATTCCAGATGCACTGAAGAAAGCAGATGAAGTACTGCAGCAGGGTGTACAGGGAATTACAGATATGATCTACAACCCAGGATTGATCAATGTCGATTTTGCTGATATTCAGACAGTTATGAGAGATAAAGGTATTGCACATATCGGTATGGGTGTTGCAGACGAAGAACTTGAAGCAATCAAGACAGCGATGGAAAGTCCATTGCTTGAGACAACTGTTGCAGGAGCTACAGATGTGATCGTCAATTTCGCAGGAGCGGTTGGAATGTTAGAAGCACAGCAGGCTGTGGAATACTTAAAAGACGAAGCAGGAGACGATGTCAATGTCATCTTCGGTACAGTCAATGCAGATTTTGGAGATCAGATCAGTGCAACGATCATCGCAACAGGAATCAAATCCGCAGATATTACAAGGAATGCAAGAACTGGATTTGCTGCAGCGAAGAAGCCAGTACAGCAGACACAGCAGGCTCCGGAATTTTCAGGGCAGCCATTACATAATGGAAAGGTCATGGAGGAAGAACAGCCAGTACAGACAACAAGCTATGTTTCTGAACCTGAGATGAAAGAGATCGAACAGGAAAGCTCTAAGATCAACATTCCAGAGTTCTTATTAAAGAGCAGAAGAAGATAATTTCTTAACAGATAAAAGACAGAATAAAAGCGTGTAGGATTTCAAAGATTCTACACGCTTTTTCATATCATAGGAAATTCCGATGGAATCCTCTATGCAAGGATTCTTTCTTAACTGCTGATAAGCAGGTTATTCGATATAATCTCCACGGCTGAATACAAGCTGATAATCAATACTGGCAAGACGTCTTCCAAGACAGCCAGCACATTCAGCAGCTTCCTCTCCAGTGCAGATCTTATTGTCATATAAAGAATAATCTTTTCTTACTGCAACAGGAGAAAGATTCGGCATAACAACATTTGCACCTGCAAGAATTCCTTTTTCTCTTCCACGAGGATCAATCGTACCAAGTGCTGTTGTGGAAGGAAGCAAAAGATGAGGATTCATCAGACGAAGAATACTCACAAGGTATGTGGTAAGTTCCACACTTCCAGAAGGGAATTCCTTAAATCTTGTATCGTGATGTGGAACAAAAGGACCGATTCCGACCATCTGTGGGTCAAGTTCCTTGATAAATAGCAGGTCGTCTGCAAGATTCTCAACCGTCTGATAAGGGGCTCCAACCATAAATCCAGTTCCTACAGCATAGCCGATTTCTTTTAGATTCCACAGACACTGGATCCGGTTTTCTAAAGAAAGACTTTCTGGGTGGAGTTTCTGGTAAAGCTCTGGGTCAGCAGCTTCATGTCGAAGCAGATAACGATCAGCCCCTGCATCATATAATTTTTGATAACTTTCTTTGGAGCGTTCCCCAAGAGAAAGTGTGATGGCACAATCAGGGTAGCGCTTTCTGATTTCTGCCACGATAGGAACCATAACTTCATCTGTATAATGAGGATCCTCACCTCCTTGAAGAACAAAGCTTCGATATCCAAGCTGGTAACCATTCTCACAGGCAGAAAGGATTTCCTCTTTTGACAGACGGTAACGATTTGCATTCGGATTGCTGCCTTGAATTCCGCAGTAATAGCAGTTATTTTTGCAGTAATTCGTAAATTCTACCAATCCACGTGGGAAAACACCATTTCCATAGATATTTACAGCTTCTTCTCTGGCAAGAGAGGCAAGATAAGATGCGCTTTCTTCGTTCCGTTCTTTAATAAGTGTGATAAATTCTTCTTTTGTCAATGTATGCTCTTTATGCAAACGATCAATTAGTTCGTGTAAATTCATAATGTCCAACTCCTTTTCTAGTCTATAAGAAATATAACATATAATAGAAGAAAAGCCAAAGAATATCATTGGTACAAAATAATAAAATTGCAACTTTTCATTGAGTGTGATAGAATAAGAAAGTTAATCTTGGCATGCTTTATAAATGCCATGGAAACTGATACAGAAAGATACTAGAAAGAAGGATATAAATGAAGCGCGAAGATGTGAGAAATATTGCAATCATTGCCCATGTCGATCATGGTAAGACAACATTAGTAGACGAGATGTTAAAACAGAGCGGAATCTTCCGTGACAATCAGGAAGTCGCAGAGAGAGTCATGGACTCAAATGACATCGAGAAAGAAAGAGGAATCACGATTCTGTCTAAGAATACAGGAGTTATGTATAATGGAATCAAGATCAATATCATCGATACACCGGGGCATGCTGACTTTGGTGGAGAAGTAGAACGTGTGCTGAAGATGGTAAATGGTGTTGTATTAGTTGTTGATGCATTTGAAGGACCAATGCCACAGACAAAGTTTGTATTAAAGAAAGCATTAGAGCTTGATCTGTCTGTGATCGTATGTGTCAATAAAGTAGATCGTCCAGAAGCAAGACCAGATGAAGTTGTCGATGAGACATTAGAACTATTAATGGAATTAGATGCAGGGGATAAACAGCTTGACTGTCCATTTGTATTTGCATCAGCCAAAGAAGGATTCGCAACATTAGATCTTGATGGTGAGAAGAAAGATATGAAACCATTATTTGAGACGATCATTGAACATATCGAAGCACCAGAAGGTGATCCAGAGAAACCATTACAGGTATTGATCAGTACGATCGACTACAATGAATATGTTGGACGTATCGGAATCGGTAAAGTAGATAATGGTGAGATCGCGGTCAACAAAGAATGCATCGTAGTGAATGCTCATGACCCAGAACGTAAAGAAAAAGTCCGCATCACAAAATTATATGAATTTGAAGGACTTGATAAAGTAGATGTAAAGAATGCACAGGTAGGATCTATTGTAGCGATCTCAGGAATCTCAGATCTGTCAATTGGAGATACGATCTGTGATGTGGATGGAGCAGAAGCAATTCCATTCCAGAAGATCTCAGAGCCAACGATCTCTATGCAGTTTATGGTAAATGACAGTCCTCTTGCAGGTCAGGAAGGTAAATATGTTACATCAAGACATATCAGAGACAGATTGTTCAGAGAATTGAATACGGATGTCAGCCTTCGTGTGGAAGAAAGTGAGAATCAGGACAGCTATAAAGTATCTGGACGTGGAGAATTACATTTATCTGTATTGATCGAGAACATGCGTCGTGAAGGATATGAATTTGCAGTCAGTAAAGCAGAAGTATTATATCATTATGACGAGAATGGTAAGAAATTAGAGCCAATGGAGATTGCCGTCATTGATGTTCCAGAAGAATTTACAGGGGCAGTTATTGAGAAGTTAAGCCAGAGAAAAGGTGAACTTCAGAATATGACAGCAGCCAATGGAGGTTATGCAAGACTTGAATTCTCTATCCCATCCAGAGGACTGATCGGGTATCGTGGAGAATTTATGACAGATACAAAAGGAAATGGTATCTTAAATACACTGTTTGATGGATATGGACCATACAAAGGGGATATCCAGTATCGTAAACAGGGATCATTGATCGCATATGAAGCAGGAGAAACGATCACATATGGTCTGTTTAATGCACAGGAGAGAGGTACTTTATTTGTAGGACCTGGTGAGAAAGTATACGGTGGAATGGTCATCGGACAGACTGGTAAAACAGAAGATATCGAGATCAACGTATGCCGCAGCAAGAAGCTTACAAATACACGTGCTTCAGGATCAGATGATGCATTAAAATTATCTCCTCCAAAGATCTTAAGCTTAGAGCAGGCATTAGAGTTTATCGATACGGATGAATTACTTGAGATCACTCCAGAGAATATCCGTATCCGCAAGAAGATCTTAGATCCAACAATGAGAAAACGTGCAAAATTCTCATAAGATCATGCACGGTATGAAAGCCGTTTAAAACATGTCGAAAAAGTGTGACTAACTTTGTCGAAGGATTTTTCTTCTAATTGTGTCAAAATTGGAATACGATTTAAAGTATACTAATAGAACACAAGAAGGGAGAAAGAGTATGACAGAGCAGGGAATCAATCATAATCAAGTGGAGGTTTGCGGACGTATCAATTCAGCGTTTGAATACAGCCATGAGATTTTCGGAGAAGGATTTTATACAGTCAAACTTTTAGTAAACAGATTAAGTGAAGCAACAGACGAGATACCATTATTAATATCAGAGCGGCTCGTTGATGTGACAAAAGATTACAAAGGAATGCTTGTAAGAGCTTGCGGTCAATTCCGTTCCTTCAACAAGCATGAGGAGAATCGTAATCATTTGATCTTATCTGTATTCGTCAGAGATCTGGAATTTATAGAAAGTATGGATGGAGTCAGACCGAATCAGATCATTTTAGATGGATTTATCTGTAAGCAGCCAGTATATCGGATGACACCGCTGGGAAGAGAGATTTGTGACATCTTGCTTGCAGTGAACCGTTCCTATGGCAAATCCGACTACATACCATGCATCTGCTGGGGAAGGAATGCGAGATTTGCAGGGAATCTTGAAATCGGTTCAAGAATTCAGCTGATCGGAAGAATTCAAAGCAGAGAATATCAGAAAAGAGTTTCAGAAAATGAACTGATCAGACGAGTTGCATATGAGGTATCAGTAAACAAACTGGAGTTTCATGAAAAGGATGAAGAATAGTTGTATTTATAGTATCAGAAATGATATAATATCCTAAACCAAATATATTACTACAAAAGGAAGATTCTTTGAGGTGAAAAGATGGAAGGACGAGTGGAAATATACTGTGGCCAGGGCAGAGGGAAGACATCCTGTGCGATCGGCCAGTGTGTGAAAGCAGCCGGGCAGGAAAAGCAGATCATTATGGTTCAGTTCCTGAAAGGAAAGGAGACCGAAGAATTAAGCTTTTTCAAACGTTTAGAACCAGAAGTACAGTTGTTTCGTTTTGAAAAGTACGAGAGATTGTATGAGGATCTGAATGAAGAAGAGAAGAAAGAACAAGATCATTTTATTTATAATGGATTAAAATATGCACATAAAGTCATAGATACAAGACAGTGCGACATGGTCGTTTTAGATGAAGTGCTTGGACTTTTGGACCTTGGACTATTAAAGACCGAAGAACTGGTGGAGATGTTAGAAAATCGTAGTGATGACCAGACGATCATCATGACAGGACGGCAGATTCCAGAAGCATTGATTCCATATGCGGATGCAGTATATGAGATCAGTACGATCAAAGAATCTTAATGTTGATGCTACATAGGATGATAGGAGGAAAGAAAAATGTCAATTTTTACAGGTGCAGGTGTTGCATTAGTGACACCATTCAAAGAAGATTTATCGGTGGATTATGATCAGTTAGAGAAATTTATTGATTTCCAGATCGATAACGGAACAGACAGTATCGTTATCTGTGGAACTTCAGGAGAGGCTTCTACAATGTCTCATGATGAGCAGATCGAAGTAGTCAGTGCATGTGTTTCTCATGTCAATGGAAGAGTTCCAGTTATCGCAGGAGCAGGAGCGAACTGCACAGATGAAGCACTGAACCTTGCCAAGAGATCAGAGAAAGCAGGAGCAGACGGACTGTTAGTCGTAACACCATACTATAACAAAGCAACACAGAAAGGTTTGGAAGAATATTATACAACAGTTGGTAATTCTGTAGACATTCCAATCATCATGTACAATGTGCCAGGAAGAACAGGAACAAACATCCAGCCAGCTACAGCAGTGAAGATCGCGAAGAGTGTTGATAATATCGTAGCGATCAAAGAAGCAAGCGGAGATATCGGTCAGGTAGCAACTCTTGCAGCATTAGCAGACGGATGCTTAGATATTTATTCAGGAAATGATGATCAGGTTGTACCTCTTTTAGCATTAGGTGGAAAAGGTGTCATCTCTGTATTATCCAATGTAGCACCAAGAGAAACTCATGATATGGTAATGAAGTTCTTAGAAGGGGACGTCAAAGGAAGTTTAGATATCCAGTTAAAATACATGGATGTGATCCATAACTTATTTAGCGAAGTAAACCCAATTCCTGCAAAACGTGCAGTAGCAGAGATGGGATATTGTAAAAATATCGTTCGCCGTCCATTAACAGAGATGGAAGAGGATCACGCACAGGTATTAATTCAGTCAATGAAAGAAGCAGGAATTCTTTAAGGAGTTACAAAAGATGGTTAAGATTATGATGCATGGCTGCAATGGAGTCATGGGACAGGTGATCAGCAAGATCGTAGAAGAGACAGAAGGAGCTGTTATGGCATGCGGTGTTGACCGTGTGGATGATGGGCACAACGATTATCCTGTATTTACAGATATCAATGCGTGTGATGTAGAAGTTGATGCGATCATCGACTTTTCCGCAGCACCAGCCGTTGATGGGTTACTGGATTTTGCAGTAGAGAGACAGATTCCAGTTGTGTTATGTACAACAGGATTAAGCGATGAACAGTTAGAAAGAGTTCATGAAGCAAGTAAGAAGACAGCAGTTCTTCGTTCTGCGAATATGTCATTAGGAGTTAACACATTATTCAAAGTATTAAAATCTATGACAAAGTTATTAGCAGATGCAGGATTTGATATTGATATCGTGGAGAAACATCACAGAAGAAAGTTAGATGCACCATCTGGAACAGCAATCGCGCTTGCAGAAGCTGTCAATGAGCCGTTGAATAACGAATATGAATTCGTATATGACAGAAGCCAGAGAAGAGAACAGCGTCCAAAGAAAGAGATTGGAATCTCAGCAGTCCGTGGTGGAACGATCGTTGGAGAACATGAGATCATTTTTGCAGGACAGGATGAAGTTATTGAGTTAAAACATACTGCATACAGCAGAGCTATTTTTGGAAAGGGAGCAGTCAGTGCAGCTCTTTATCTTGCAGGAAAAGAAGCAGGTATGTATGATATGAGTGATGTGATCGGATAGGATCACATTTTAAAGAAAAGATAAGAAAAGGGAATGAAACAATAAAATGTTAGTTTCATTCCCTTTTTCTGCATCAGAAGTTTTTGTAAAAGTACCTCGATCAATGCACTTTCTTTGCTTTAGGATAGATGAGTTTCATTTTCTGGTCGTTATAATGGGTATCCAGATATCGTTCAAAGAAATTAGAAGCAGGTATTTTTTTGTCACGCTGATCATAACGGATCAAGGCAGATAGTGACATGAACATATTTAATACCATGAAAACGACAATGATCCATGTAAATACAGTTCCAAATGCAATCGGAAGTTTCTCGATCAGATTGGATAAGAAAGGATAAATCCTCTTAAACCAGACAACGGTTGCAATTCCCCAGAAGAAACAATAAAGAAGATTGATTCTTCCATTCAAATTAAAAGGCATTTTACTGTAATCCCAGAAAACCTTTCCAAAGACGATTTCACTTAAAACGCTGCAGAGATATTCATAGGCGCCGCCAAGAAAAGTACCAGTTAAAAATAGAAAGCTGTCTGAACGATCTTTATAGCGGTATAGAAGCAATGTAACACCAGCAAAGGCAAATCCCCACACAATGCTAAAAGGACCCCATACAAGGCTGCTCCTGCTCATCCAGACGCCCATCTTCAAACGACAGAAGATCGTTTCAATGATATCTCCAAGCAAAGAACCGATGGAAAATAACAAAAACACCTTATAAAAACCGCATCCCTGGGCAAATACACCAGTCTTTGGGATCGTTGGCAGTTTTAATTTACGCTGTGGATAAGCACGTTCAACACGACGATCCACATAAGATGTTATCAACGAACTCAATTTCACGCTGATCTTTGTAAGATAAGCATCCGCAGATTCCCAACGTCGTTTATCGATATTTTTTCCAAAGACAACGATCGTGGTTGCTAAAATATCAATGATCAGGACTGCAAGAAGGATAAAAATGATAAGATGTCGGATAAATGGCGGGATCAGATGATAAAATTTAAAGAGCAGTGGATTGACAAACTTTACTCCGATATATCCTAAAAGTCCCCAGAAAACCGAATGGGACAGGCAGATGTAGCCATCAAGATTCCATTTATTTTTGGAATAATCCCACCAGCGTTCATGGTAAAAATGTTCAATAAAATGTCCGCCAAACCATTCAATAACTGTGGCATCGATCATGGCGGCAGCAAAGATCCATAGGCCGGTCATCTGATGCGTATTGATCGTAATAACGATAGCTCCGATTCCATAGGAAATACAAAGCGGTGAGTTGATAAAACCACGGTTTACCAAACGTTTCTGATGAAATGCTGATTGTACCACTTCTAAGATCCAGCCGATAAATGAGTAGATAAAGAAGAGAAAGCTTAGCAAAAATAAAGTTTTGATCATCATTTGTAAATGTCTCCTTTTGTCGGATTTTGTATTCAGTATGTATAAGTATATGGAAAAATGATAAAAAAGGCAAGAAAATAGAAAAAATCTAAACGAAAATTTGACAATATATTAACGTGAGAAATAAAAAAATGATAAACTTACGGGTAAAAACAGATAAAAAAAGAATGAATATAAATATATTTATGTTTAAATATAATAAAAAGAGTGTTATAATAATAACGAGATGTTGATATCAAATGGTATTTTGACCATGGTATCATGATGAGAAATAGAGTTGATATGGAGGGAAATATTATGGCAGCAATTATTGGAAGTCCAACACGCTACATTCAAGGTAAAGGAGAGATGAAGAATCTTTGTTCTTATGCAGATAAATTTGGAAAGAATCTCTTTATTCTGACGAGTGCATCTGGAAGAAAAAGAGTAGAACCGGCGATCAATGAAGGAAATAAAGACAGCAATCTTGTTTATGATGTGTTCAATGGAGAATGCTGTATGACGGAGATCAACCGAATTATAAAGATCGTGGAAGAAGCAGGAAGTGATGTGATCATTGGAATTGGCGGTGGTAAGATTCATGATACATCAAAAGCGGTTGCCTATTATACAAAGAAACCAGTGATCATCGTGCCAACGATCGCATCTACGGATGCACCATGCAGTGCATTATCTGTTATCTATACAGATGAAGGTGTTTTTGAAAAATATCTGTTCTTGCCATCAAGCCCAGATATGGTCATGGTAGATACCGATATCGTCTGTAAAGCACCAGTAAGACTGTTGATCTCAGGAATGGGAGATGCTTTAGCGACATATTTTGAAGCGAGAGCATGTAAAAGATCTGATGCAAGTAACTGTGTTGGAGGTAAATGTACATTGGCAGCAATGAATCTTGCTCAATTATGCTATGATACATTAATGGAAAATGGAGTACAGGCAATGATAGCAGCTAAAGAAGGAATTTGTACAAAAGCTGTGGAGAATGTTATTGAAGCTAATACTTATTTATCAGGAATTGGATTTGAGAGTGGAGGATTAGCAGGGGCTCATGCAATCCACAACGGATTTACAGCGATTCCAGAAACACATAAGATGTATCATGGAGAGAAGGTGGCATTCGGAACACTGGTTCAGCTGGTATTAGAAGATGCGGGAGAAGATGAGATCATGGAAGTGATTGATTTCTGCAGTGAAATTGGACTTCCTGTAACATTAAAAGGATTAGGAATCGAGGAAGTGAAACCAGAGCAGATCATGGAAGTGGCACGTCTTGCATGTGCACCAGATGATACAATGGGGAATATGCCATTTGATGTGGAACCAGAAGATCTGTATGCTGCAATCATGGGTGCGGATGCTTTGGGCAGATATTATATGGAAGAGTAGAATTGCTGATTATTTCATAAGTATAGATATGTAAAGTATGAGAACCCCTGAAAGGTTGATCGACCTTTCAGGGGCTTTTTGAAATTAAAAAATAGAATTACACAAAAAATCAGTAAATAACATTTGGAATTTTTTCTTTTTATATCGACTGACAGGAACGGTGACATTAGAATTTAATATAGCACAATCCTTTTGTATAGAAGTTACATATGCCATATTAACAATATAGCCTGTATGGCAGCGATAAAAACGTTCATCAAGTTTATCTTCGTATGCTTTTAAGGATTCATGTCCAGTGATTTCAGATCCGGATGTTAAATGAAATAAAATATTTCGGTTATAAGTTTCTATGTATATAATTTCAGGAAATTTGATTTTGAAAATATTTCCTGAATCTTTTATGATTAAAAAATGCTTTTCATTAGATTTAAGTTCTGAAATAGCTTGGTCCAAAACATTTTCCAATTGCAGATATGAAAGTGGTTTTACAAGATAATCAAAAGCTTTTACTTTGTAACCAGATAAAGCATATTCTGGAAAAGAAGTTAAAAAGATTAAAATTACGGATGGATTAATGTCTCGTATTTTTTTAGCAATTTCTATTCCGCTATAGGTTTGGAATTTTATATCTAAAAATAAGATGTCAATATCATTTTGAGAATAAAAATAAGATAACAGATCATTTTCATTTTCAAAGGAGTTAAATTGATTGATATTTTTGTGCTTTTTAGAATACTGTTTCAAAAGTAATTGAAAATTGTGAATAAAGTCTTTTTCATCATCACAAATACAGATTTTCATAATGTTTTCCTCTCTTATATTTAATTCAGGTTTTGTGGGAGTGGTATGGAAATATTTACAACGAATTCTTCAAGGTTGGAAGAAAAAGAGACATTCCCGTTATATTTGGAAACGATCCTTTTGATTGAAATTATTCCAAAACCATGCATAGAAGAATCTTTTTTTGTAGTTATGAAGGAGCCGTTTTTATATTTTAATTTTTTATTATATGTATTGGATGCATGAATGCAAAAATGATTTTGTGTCGTATTACAGCAAAAGGTGATGCTTTTGTTCTTGTCACAACATTGGGTAGCTTCAATGCAATTATCCAACAAATTACCAAGCAAAGAACATAACTCTATATTACGAATAAAATGAATATTCTCTAATTCTACGTTCATTTTGCAAGAAATGTGTTGTTCGTGGATCAGCTTTAATTTCTCAGAAATTAAAACATCAATAAAAGGATTTCCTGTGTGTATAGCAGAGGAAGATTTTGAAAGATCATTCAGTAAGGAATCAATATGTTGTGTGTATTGATTGCTCTCTCCTGGCTGTGATTTTAAGGCTAAAAGCTGATTTTTAAGATCATGACGTATAATGTTTAAATCTTCAATGTCCTTTTGTTTTTGCTGATAATAATAAAAAGTTTTTTCTTCTTGTGATTTTACAAAATTAATATAATTTTCTTCAGCCTTTTTGGAAAGGTACAGGTTGAATAATATAAAATGGCAAAAAGAACTGATCATTAGTACAATAGAGATCCATAAAAAGACTTCATGATATTGTGAAGAAATATTAGAAATTTTCAACAAATATATAATGCCTAAAATGAGAAGTAAGCATGTGATGATCGGAAGAAAATAAAGAATACTTTCTATTGGTGTAAAAGAAATCTCTATATCGTTTTGTTTATGATAAAAAACAAAATGTAATAATAAGAGGGATAAAATTTTTGAAAAAATGATCATTTCCAATGAAAGAACCTGATTATCAAAAATATCGGATAAAGATGTGCAATGTAAAACACTAAAACAAATTCCAACAGTTAATAATTCACATAAACATAAAACAATATAAAATACAACGATCATTTTTAAAGTAGATTTCAATTGGAAATCCAAATATAAGTAACGATTTAAAAATATGATGGAAAACAATTCATAGATTAATTTAAAAATAAATGGGCAAGAAAGTAAATTTAAAAGAATAATAGAAAGACCCCATAATGTGTAAAGGATACCTGATTTTATGTACGAATATCGAAAATTAAAATATTTTGTAAAGGCTTTAATATAACCATTTGAGCATAAAAAACGACTAGATACGCAAGGTGGATTTTTATTTGTATGAAAGGGTGGTATTATATTAAGAGAAAACATATGAAAGAGGGGAAAGTAAATGAGACAAAGCAAGAGAAATAGGATTGTGTTCATTGTAATAGTGATTAGTATCATAGTAGCTCTTGGAATTATTGGGTTGTTTAAATCTGGTGCAATGATACAAAAAGATTATAAAAAGTCTGTAAGATATAAAAAACTGAAATATCTATCTTATAAACTAGAAGATCATTATAACAAAAAGATTCTTTGTTCTTCTGGAATTAAAGGAATGCCGTACGAGTATCAAATTAAAAAGAATGGGAAATTGTACGGAACACTAATCGATGAATATGGGTATCCACTGAAAAAATATGGGCATGTAATGAAAGATACGATTGCGCATAATGTAAAACATATTAGTTTTGGAGGAAGAGGAAGTCTGTTGTATCTTGATTATAAAAACAGATTATATGGAATGGGGTGGAATAGTGATGAAGAATTTCAGATTAAAATGCCCGAAGATAAAAGAAATAATGTAAGTACAGCAGTTTTTCGTCAACCTGTTTTTATTATGAATAATATTATTTATGCTTCCATCAATGAAGGAGGAGCGGTCATTGCTATGAAAAAAGATCATTCTGTATGGACATGGGGAAGTAATGCAGGCGGAATGTTAGGATATGATAAAAATACGGATTTAATTTCCTGTAAACCTAAGAAAATATTTGAAAATGGAAAATATATTGCAGCAGGTGGATATAATATGGCTGTGATTACGGAAAAAAATAATCTATATTTGTGGGGAGATAATACCTATGGACAATTGGGTAACGGAAAGAAGGCTGGTTGGTATTTTGGAGATTCTAATAAAGAATGTTGGTTTAAACCTAAAAAAGTAATGGGAGATGTGGCAGCTGTTCATATAGGAAGCGGAAAAATTATTGTTACCAGAATGGATGGCAGCAAATGGGGTACAGGAATAGGATTTGGAAATGAGAGGTCAGAATCTGAAAAGAAAGTTGGCACTAGATTTGTGATGATATCAAAATAATAGTTATTGGAAGATTAATTTAAGGAGAAACATTTTGAAAGATAAAAAGAAATTAATAGTGTTAATAGTAATGTTGTTGATGCCAGTGGCTGGAATCTGGTATTTTATAAAAATGTCTTTGAAGTATATGAAAGGCGCTGAAATAGGAATATTTTTTCCGAATAACTTTTTTAAACAATTTGGGGTATGGAGCATTATTTGGATTATTTTATGGATTGCAATAATGTTTATAGAAAGAAAATATAAAGTTAAAAAGATAAAAGAAAGAAAAAATAGTATAAAAATTTTACAGTGTATTGTTATGTTTGTAATGGCAGTGATTTCGTTTTGGATTTATGTATCTGTTTTGACTGGAAAGTTTAATCATTATATGATGTTAGTTTTTTTAGTAGAAATTATAGATGTTTTTATGGTGACATTGGTGATCAAAATATTTAGAAATTTAATCGATATTTATTTTGACTGGAAAGAAAATAAAAGATGCGAGGGAATGGATTAATTCCTTCGCATCTTTTTTTAATGTCTGCCTACTCTACAGTTACAGATTTAGCCAGGTTTCTTGGCTGGTCTACATCATATCCTCTAAATACTGTGACATGATAAGCAAGTAACTGTAATGCAACGGTAGAAGCAAATGTTGCAAACAGGTCGTCTGTTGCAGGAACCTGAATCAAATCATCATAGATTCCTTCGTAATTACTCATATCTTTATCTGTTACTACGATCACATGAGCACCACGAGCTTTTACTTCTTCAACGTTTGCCATTAATTTTGGTAAGACATTTTCCTGTGTAGCGATCGCAATAATAGGTACACCTTCTGTAATCAGAGAAATTGTTCCATGTTTCAATTCTCCGGCACAGTATGCTTCTGCATTTACATAAGAGATTTCTTTTAATTTTAAGCAGGCTTCACAAGCAATACCGTAATCTAATCCTCTTCCAAGATAGAAAGCAGAGAATGTATCTTTGATCTTTTCTGAGATTCCTTTGATATAATCATCCATCTTTAAGACTTCTTCAACAGTTCCGATCGCCTGTTCAAATTTATCACAGAAATCTTTCATCTGTTCATCTGTCATTAAGTTGTTAACTTCTGCAAGTTTTAATGCAATCAGATACATACCTGCACACTGTACAGAGAACGCTTTTGTACTTGCAACAGCGATCTCTGGACCTGCATGTGTATATAATACATAATCACTTTCACGAGCGATACTTGATCCTTTTACGTTAACGATAGAGATCGTTTTTGCTCCACGTTCATTTGCAAGACGAAGTGCAGCAAGGGAATCAGCTGTTTCACCAGACTGTGTGATGACAACAACTAAAGTATGTTCATCTAAGATCGGATTCATGTAACGGAATTCAGAAGCTAATTCAACGGTTACAGGAATACGGATCATAGCTTCAATCAGATGTCTTCCAACTAATCCTGCATGCCATGCAGTACCACAAGCTGTTACGATCACACGGTTTACACCTTTAAAGATATCATCAGAGATGTTATCTGCACTAAAGTCAGCGTGACCATTATGGATACGAGGCATGATTGTATTATGAAGAGCCTCTGGCTGATCATAGATCTCTTTCTGCATAAAGAAATCATATCCGCCTTTCTGGGCAGCTGTTGTATCCCAGTCAACATGAAGCATCTTAGGTTCTTCAACCCCACCGTCCATTGTATATAATGTAATGCTGTCAGCTTTCATGACAACGATATGTTCTTCTGGTACAACAAAATAATCTTTTGTGTATTTTAATAATGCAACCATGTCAGAAGCGATAAAAGATCCGTCTTCTGTATGGGAAGCAACTAAAGGACTGGCGTTTCTCATGCAGTAGATCTCGCCTGGATGATCTTTAAACATAACACAGAAACCATAAGCTCCTTCTAGCATTTGATCTGCTTCTTTTAATGCTGCAAATGGATCTCCATCATATAAAGAATCGATCAACATAGCAGCTACTTCTGTATCAGTTTCGGAAATAGCAGTAAATCCTTTTGTTTTTAAGGAAGCAGCTAATTCTTTGTAGTTTTCAATGATTCCGTTATGGATCAGAGTTACATTTCCAGATACATGAGGATGTGCGTTAACTTCTGTAACACCACCATGAGTTGCCCAGCGAGTATGTCCGATACCGCATGTTCCAGCAAGGTCAGCAGTAGCTTCAACTTTCTCACGAAGTGTTGCAACTTTTCCAGTTGTTTTTACGATCTTAGTTTCTGATCCATTATTTACTGCGATTCCGGCACTGTCATATCCTCTGTATTCTAACTGCTGTAATCCATCAACTAAAATTCCAGGTGCCTGTAAATTTCCAGTAAATCCAATAATTCCACACATAATATAAATCTCCTTAAAATTGCGCAAAGAAAATAAAAGGAAGTATAGATATGTAAAAAACTTCCAAATAAATCTTTTGTTTTCTTTTTCTAAATCATATGCGGTTTTGTCCAGATTATACTGCCTCTGTTTCATGATCACTCATGGGTTTACTCAGTATATCACGTAGTCTGGAGCTGCGGGAAAGCATCCGCCGAATCTTTCGATCACTTTCCTCCTCGTTAACCTTCCTATCAGACACTTATCGGTCTGTTTCCGTATCAGGAAGGTGCATGGCGCTTAAATTCTGTAAAACTCCCTTCGAACATATTTTGTCAAAAACTCAAAACCCAAAGTTTTTAACGTTAGTGATTTTAACACGGAATATCTATGAAGTCAAATAAGAACGTGGTATTTTATAAAAACTTAATAAGTTTATGTGAATGAAATGAATTTACCTATTAAAAAGAAAGTGTATTTAAAACAGAAGAAGTAATTGACGAAAAGTACCAATAAATGTATAATATACATGTGATGATGAATACAAATGATCGCAATTTGTTTGCGATATTTTCCTTAGGTCAGGAAGATATCGCATATATTTTTAACATTTGTATCATAGGGGGGGTATAGGACTCGATGAGTTATATAACCATAGAACAAAATAATTAACACATGAGTTCATGAGAAGGAGGAACTATGAGGAAGATGAAGAAGATTCTGGCATGGTTAACAGTCTTGACAGTTAATGTCAGCATGATGCCTATGCCAACAGTAGCAGCTGCTACTGCTACAGACGCTTCTACAGCATCAAATGAAGAGACAACAACTTCTGATGCAACTAAAGAAGCAACACAGGCGCAAGAAACAGCAGAGAAAGCTGTAGAAAGCGCAACAAAAGCAGCAGCTACGACAGCAGCAAAGAAAGTAACAACAGAAACGAAGAAGGCAGGGAGCAAATCAAAATCTGCAGCTTCAACACAGAGTTTACAGGATACGATTGAAGAAGGAATCGTCAAAGATCGTGATCAAACAAAGATTGATGTATCTGATTATGATGCATCTAAAGCAGAAGTAAAGAAAGCTACAAACAAAGTATTAAAAGATAATAGTCTGTCTAAATTAACAGATGTTACTTATGATACAAATTCTGAAGGAAAAGTCGAAACTGTAAATGTTGAGACGGATGTAACTTATTTAATGGCAGTTGATGAATTAGAAGCAATCAACGATGCTGCTAGTGATGAGGATAAGGCTTCAGAAGCTACAATGGAAGAAGTAGAGAAAAGTTATGCTGAACTTCAGTCATACTATGAATCTCAGCCAGAGTACTTTGGTATTGCAGTACCATACTTCACATCAAAAGATACAAAAGAAGGACCAATCAGTGCCTTACTTTCTGTTGCTGATATTCCAAGAGCAGCAATCGGAGTTGAAGGTGGAGTAACGATCGACCAAGTGCAACAGTTAGTTGATGGATTTAAACAGGCATTGCCAGGATTGGTTCAGGTTCATGGAGATGAGCTGTTAGCCGCTAGAAAACAGGCACTGTCCCATATTAAGGATGGCATGACAACAGCTGAGAAATTACTAGTACTGAATGACTGGTTAGGTAATTACAGTAATTTTGATATGGCTGATATCATGAAGAATCAGAAAAAGGATTCTAGTTCAGAAGATACAAGCAAACAGGCAGTTGAAGCAAAAGTTCAGAAAGCAGCAGCTGATCCATTTGCAGAATTATATAAATCAACAGCATTTGGAACTCTTACAAATAGAAAATCTGTATGTATGTCATATACAGCAGCTTATAACTATCTTGTGCAGTGCGCATTCCCAGAAGTTTACAAAAACTCTGATGGAACATGGAAGACAAAAGATGAAGTTAACGGTAAATTAGAACTGAAGACAGATGCTGATGGTAACGCTATCTTAGATAGTGAAGGAAACAAACAGTATATAACAAAAGTACTGAAGAAAGATGAAGATGGAAATCCGGTTAAAGACGATCAGGGAAACGAAATCTATGAAGAAGGTGGAACACCTGATTATATGGTGGATTTTGTTAGAATTCAGTGGAATTCTGAAGTAGAAATGTTAGGAGAAACATCTAATTTCAATAACCCTCATTTCTTTAGTGCAGCAAAAGTTGATGGAAAATGGTACTATGTAGATTCTTGCTACAATGACATTTATGTAGAATGTATGCAGCGTAATAGAGTTGAGACTGATGGTAATATGACTCATTCTTATTTCTTAGTAAGTGATACAACTTTAAGAAAACAGTTTGATGGAAACTTTGATTACATTGATACATTATATGAAAATGTTGCGACAGATACTACATATGAAGATTCATGGGTAAACAATGCGCAGGGACCGGTTTCTTATGATGATACATATTATTATTATATAAAGAATACATCTAGCTACAGCCAGTCAGGTGGATATAAAAAGGGAGAAGAACAGATTGTTCGAGTTCCTCGCAAATCTGGATTAACTTCAAGTGATGGAGAAGAAGTTCTTCTTAACTTATCTACAGGAGACACAAAGAGTGATAATAAAGAAGCTGCAGAACTTGTTAAAAAAGAATTTGCAGTAGATAATGATGTGAATTCAAAAAAATATGCTGGAATTACACATTCTGTAGGTTATTATAACAGTGCATTATACTTTAATGTTAATAATAAGATTTTCAAATATGATTTAGGGTCAGATAAGATTACAGAAGTTAAAGAATACAATACAGTTTCCGCACAGCAGGATGAAGATAATGAATTCACAGGAATGTCATTTACAGTAACAACTGACAAAGACAAGACGGTTCATACAGTAAAGAATCATCCAATTGCTGCATTAGCGATCAAAGATGATGGAAAGATGTATGTATCTATTGCAACAAACTATTGTTATGCATCTGATTATAAATATGAAGAAACAAACTACAATAGTGAATACATGAACTATAAGATGGGCAATCAGACAATCTCAAGAGGCGGAGATAACGACAACCAGGAATTTATGTGGAGTGCAAATTTTGTAGATACACTGGATATGTCAAAAGTTTCTTCAACAGATGAATCAGCACATCATTTTGATAAAGTAACAGTCGATCCAACTTGTGATGCAAATGGATTCACAGAAGAACGTTGTACAGATGCAGACTGTGGTATTGTCAAAGCTGACACGAAAGAAGATACAGATCAGAAAGCAACAGGACATCATTATATCAAAGCAAATGATCTTTATTATACAAAAGATGATGCTGGTAATAGAAAGTCTGGTACCTACTATTTATGTACAAAATGTTTAGATGCACAGTCATCTCTTCCAGATGGTGAAACAGCAGAACATACATATGGAAATGCAACAGCAACATGGAATGATGATAATACAGAAGCAGAAGTAACAGTTTCTTGTACAGAATGTGAAGGTAAAGAATTAGACGCTTTATTAGATGACCAGAACAAAGATACACAGGAACTTACAAAGACAGCTAAGACTACAGACATTAAAGTAGAAAAACCAGAAGGTTTTGACTGTGAAAAAGGTGGAGAAGTTACATATGTAGCGACTGCAACAATTGATGGTAAAGAATATAAAGCATCAAAGAAAGTTACAGTAGAAGCAGGGAAACATACATACGGAGAACCTACATTCAAATGGTCTGACGATAACAAGACATGTAAGGCAACATTTACATGTGAAAATGATAACTCACATGTTGAAACTGTAGATTGTACAATCACTCCTGAAACAACAAAAGCAGTAACATGTGAAGAAGATGGAGAGATTGTTTACACAGCATCTTGTGAATTTGGTGGTAAGACATATACAAATCCTGAGACATATAAGGAAGTTGTAAAATCATCAGGACACCAGTATAAAGATCCCGTATATACATGGAGTACAGATGACGAAGGAAACAAAGTTTGTGTAGCTGCATTCACATGTAGTATTTGTGGAAAAACTGAAAATGTTCCTGGTACAGTGAAAGCTGAAACAACAAAAGAAGTGACATGTACAGAAGATGGATCAATCAAATATACAGCAACAATCAGCTTTAATGATCAAACTTATACAACATCTAAGATTGAAACAGTACAGAAAACTGGTCATAAATATGATGACAATGGCGTATGTACAGTATGTGGACACAAGAAACCAGTGATCACATTAAAAGCTAAGAAAGCAGTTTACACAGGAAAGGCAATCTCAATCGATGAACCAACAATCACAGAGGGAGAAGTTGTAAACTTAAATTACAGCTATTATTCTGACAAAGATTGCAAGAATGAGATCAGCGAACCAGTGGATCCTGGTGTATACTATGTAACAGTAACAGCTGATGCAGGAAGTGATAATGCAGGAGTTACAAGTAATACAGTTACACTGACAATTGCTCCACAGGCTACAAAAGTAACAAGCGTTGCAAACGCAACAAGCAATGTAACAGTATCTTGGAACAAAGTCAGCAAAGCAAGTGGATACTATGTATACCGCAGCACAGATGGTAAGAAATTTACTAAGATCGCAACTGTAAAATCTGCAAGTACAGTAAAATACAACGATAAGAAAGCAACAAAGAACGGACAGAAATACGTATACAAAGTTGTAACATACTACAATGGAAACCAGACAGTATCAAGTGCATACTCAGCTGCTAAGACAGGATATCGCTTAAGTACAATGAAAGTCTCAAGTCTTACAAATAAAAAAGGTAAGAAGGCTTACATTAAATGGACGAAGAATTCTAAGTCTACAGGATATCAGATTAAATATGTAACTGGTAAATCAAAAGCTAAGACAGTTAAAGCTTCATCAAAAGCTAAGACAAAGACAATTAGCAAATTGAAAAAAGGTAAGACGTATAAAGTAAGAATCAGATCTTACAAGAAAGTCTCTAATGTAACATATTATAGTGCATGGAGCAAACAAAAATCAGTTAAAATCAAAAAATAACATGAGATGAACATGCTCCGATTACACTTATTTGTTGTGATCGGAGTTTGTTTGTGGAGGTTTATAGATGAAACTAAGTAAAATCATAAAAAAGGGGATTATGATGGTATTGTTTGTCTTTTTATCTTTAAATTTTCCAAATACTCATGTGAATGTACAGGCAAGTGTTGAAGCGAAAGAAGTAATCGAGCAACAGTTGTTTGGAAAAGATGGAAAGACGTCGATAGATGTTTCACAATATCAGCTTAATAAAACTGAAACAAAGCAAATAGTAACGGAACTTCAAAAAGATTACGGAACAATAGGCTTAATGGAATGTACTTATCAAACAGATGAGAGTGGTTCTGTACAGACAATCAAAGTACAGACAGATGAAAGTTTAAAATCTGTGATCAGTGAAATTAATGAGATAGAGGAAAAGACAGATGCGGATGATTCACAAGAGAAACTAAAACAACAGGTAATCAGTGACTATGTCAAATTGCAGAAGTATTATGAGGCGAATCCAGATTATTTTGGTGTTGCAGTTCCGTATTTTGCAGATAAAGATACGGAAGAGACTCCATTGGGGGCAATCATAGAATTGGCTGAGCTTGATGAAAATAATTTGAATTTGAATCAGTTAGATCAGACAATATTAGGCATAAAATATAGCCTTGAAATGTATGTAAAGAATTATGGGGAGAATCTTTTGAAAATTAAAGATGAAATTCTTTCCAAGACAGATGATGATATGTCAGAAATTGAGAAACTACTTGTTATACATGATGCGTTGGCAAATCGTACTTCGTTTGATACAGATTATTTAGAAGAAAACGGAAATGGTGGTAGTGGATTTTTATCTAGCACAGTTTTTGGTGCATTAAATAATAAGAAAGCGATTTGTTTAGGGTATGCTGCAGCATATGCTTATCTAGTTCAAAATATGCATCCGGAGATTTATAAACATGCAGATGGAACATGGAAGACAAAGGAAGAAGTTGATGATGATTACATTATAGATTATTCTAAGTACACGAATGGAAATCCTCATTATATGAATGTTGTTAAAATAAATGGTAATTGGTATTATTTAGACCCAAGTTTTGATGATAGCAAGATTGATGAGGTTGCTAGATTAAGAACTCAAACAGATGGAAATTGCAGCCATAGATTTTTCTTGTATACAGAAGATAATATGGAAACTTGGTTGAACCTATCTTCAAATAAGATTGATGGTGCATACAAGGAAAAATGTGTAGATACTAATTATAGTAATCAATGGTATACGAATGTTTCTTCAGAGATATCTCATGATGATCAAGCTTGGTATTATGTAAAACCTCAGGTGGTTCCGGAAAGCCAAGTGTCTGGAGTTATTGGAAATTATAAGTATATTGATAAAAAAGACCAACTTGTAATGCGCCAGAGAGAGAATGGAAAAATGCAAACTTTAATTGATTATGAATCAGGACAGGTTTATAACACAGATGGTACTTTGATGGAAACGAATGAGGAAATCAAAGAAGAATATCAAAGAGACATCGTTTATAATAAGGTTTATCCAGCATTGCAGCATAGTGCCAGCTTATATAATGGAAGTTTGTATTTTAATCTTGGAAATAAGATTTATGCTTATTCTCTGAAAGACGCAAGTGTAGTAAAGATTAAGGAATATAATAAATTATATATTAAAAAAGATAATGCAATATCACCAATCAGAGAAGGCTTTTTTTTGACAGATAAAGCCGGAGATAATACAAATTATAATTTTGTAGAACATCCAATTGCAGGTCTTTCGATTAAGGATGATGGGAAGATGTATGTATCTCTTGCAACTAATTTGAGTGGTATGTATTCTTATGAGAGAGAAGCATTAAATTATGTTCCTTATTATGGAGCCTTGGGAGAAACAATCATATGTAATAATGCACAATTTAAAAAATGTGCGAATGCAAAAGAAATGATTGATATGGCGCATTTGATTGGTGATGATCATGAGTATGAGACGGTGAAAGTAGATCCGACTTGCTTACGGAAAGGATTTAGTGAAGAACGTTGCAAAGTTTGTGGAAGAATTAAAGAAAGCACTTGTAAAGTGACAGATGATAAAGTAGATCATCATTATATCTATGATTCTCAAGTAAAAAAATATCGTTGTACATTCTGCAATCAGCTGGTTTCTGATGCGTTGGAACATAACTATAAGAAGCCGGAATTTATATGGAGTGATGATAAGAAAAGCTGTGAGGCTTCTTTTGTTTGTTCATCGTGTGGAAATATAGAGAAGGTTGAATGCGAAATAACATCTAAAGTGATCAAGAAAAGCAACTGTATTGAAGAAGGAATAGAAGAATATACAGCAAAATGTAAATTCCAAGGAAATTTCTATAATGATAATCGTGCAAAGATGATAGCAAGGCTTACGCCAGATGTATCTCTTGAAGAGACGAAATTAACTGTCCATGTTACAGAAGGGAAAGAAATAGATTTAAATTCTAATTATCCTAATGATTATATAAAATCTTTAAAAGCAGCAAAGAATGGAATTGTCCGCGTTAAGGGAAATGAGATTTACGGAGAAAAACCAGGGAAAGTGGTCATTACAGTAACAACAAAGAGCAATATGAAATTAAGTTGTGTAGTGACGGTAGAAAAAGCAGATGTTTCATTATCTAAAAAGACTCTTACGCTTATTGCTAAGAATACATATAAATTAACAGTTATTAAAAAGATTAGTTCAGATTCTATATCCAAATGGATTTCATCGAATAAGAAGGTTGTAACAGTGGATAGAAATGGAAAAATAACTGCGAAATCTAAAGGTACTTGTTATATCACAGTAATAATGAAGAGTGGAGCTAGTGCGAAAGTCAAAGTTACAGTACAAAAAAAAGTTGCGATTAAGAAATTAAAACCTAATGTAAAAACTGTAGTTTTGCGTGGAATAGGAAAAAACTATCAACTGAAAGTTAAGAAAATCCCGGCAAAAGCTAATGAAAAAATTATTTATAAAACATCCAGGAGCAAGATTGCAACAGTAAGTAACCAAGGAAAGATTACAGCAAAAAAAAGGGGAACTTGTGTGATTACAGTGATTGGAGGTAAAAAGAAAGCACGAGTGAAAATTACAGTAAAATAAATATAATAAATGAAAAAGCCGAAACACTTATGATATAAAATCAAAGTGTTTCGACTTTTTTATTTATTCGAATTTGCCATTTAAGATATCATTTGTTAAACCAATACGATTTGTTTTGAAATGGAAGAATGGACGTTCTTCAAGTTCGATGATATCAACAGGATACATATATGGCTCCAGACATTCGGTAACCTTTTCGCGGATATCGTCAACTGAATAACCATCTTCTAAAACTACAAATAGATATGGTAGGAAGCAACGATGATGTTCCTCATCAGGAATGATTACAAAGAATTCGTCATCAATTCCTTCAATTTTCGCATCAGCAAGCAGATTTTCCATTGGAAGTGTCGCAAGATCTCCTCCACCATAACGAGGAGCGCTTCCTCGTGTCAATTCAAAGATGGTTCCATCTTCTGTCATATAACCAATATCACCTGTATGCAGCCATTTTTTGCCGTCAGAATGGAGTTTGATTGCGTTATCAGTTGCTTTCTTATTGTCATATCCAAGCATTGTTCCAGGACCAGACTGGCAAATCTCACCTAACTGATTATATGTACATTCTTCCTCTGTATTTGGCTGGAAGATAGAGATTGTAGTCAGTGGCATAGGAATTCCAACGTTTCCATTTCCAATTGGATGAGCGGACATAGGAAGACTCATGTTAGATCCTGCTTCACTGCATCCATATCCAGCGGTAAAACGTGTTTTACAGTTATGGTCATTTAAGAACTTCTGGGCACGTTCTAACTGGTTGTTATTGTATGCTTCGCATCCTGCACCAGCAGAGATTAAATGAGACATATCATAGTCGTCAGGAACTCTTCCATTGCGCATAACAAGCTCGATAAACATCGGAATCAGTGGCCAGCAGTTTGGACGATAGCGTATCATCTCAAGGTCAACGTCCTCAGCTGCAACAAATGGACAAAGAATCAATAGTTTGTTGGATGCAAGTGGCAATAATACCATAGAAACAACAACAGCAACCAGAGATGGTGGCAATAATGTTACCATCCATGTTGGACGAAATTGATCAGAAGAACCGTAGAAATTCATTTGCTGTACGGCACCAACCATAGAAAACGCAGAATGGACTACCTGTTTAGATGGACCTGTAGATCCACTTGTGTATGCACGGAATAAAGGACGATGGATGTCTTTAGGTGCTTCTACCTCCCCGGTGTAGTTTTCGCCTAATGCAAGGAAGTCATCCCATGTCATAGTACAAGGACCATAAGCAGGATAATCTGTATATTGGGAATTTAAGAAATCCCAGCTGTAATCAGGAAGAGTTGATTTGTCAGCACTGCGCAGTGGGCTTAAAAGGATTGCTTCACGGACACCACAAGCGCGGAATTTGTTAAAATCTTCCTGTGAAAGAAAATCATGAGCAAAAATTATTTTTGCTCCAGCTTTCTTGACAGCTGCAACATTTTCTTCAATTGTATTATCTCGACAAAGTAGAGAAGCTCCGATTTTTTCTGCACCTAAAAGCAGGAAGATAAATTCAGGCACAGATCTTAGGAACATAGGAATTTCATCGTTTTCACCAAAACCAACAGCCTTTAAAGCACGTGCAACCTTGTCTGTTTCTTCTTTTATCTGTTTCCATGTGATGTCACGTCCGTAATAGTGAATGGCAACAACATCATCACCTGGACAATTATACATTAAATATTCATAAATTGTAGAATTTGGAACAGTAAGATTTTCAATCATCTCCTGTGGATAATATTGCATCCATGGACGATCAATACTTGGTTTTCCAGTCAATTTTTGTTTTATACTCATCATAACAACCTCTTTTTTTAGTTTTTGCATTAATTCATTTATATAAAAATAATAATTAATTAAATGCTGAATTCTAGTTTATCATAGAAAAGAATGAATTGATAAGAATAAACTTGAAAAAAAAAGACGTTTTTTGATTTTTATACAAAAAGCAACTGCAACATAAAAAAATAACGATTTTATCGCATGTTGCAGCTACATAAAAAGTAAGTTATGATCTATATTTCTGATAAAATATTGATTTGTTGAATGATATGGATGAAAAATGAATGTATTTCACTGTAATCAGAGAGAAGTTCACTAGTCGCATCATTCCATACCGCGTTAAAGAAACGGTCAAACATATGTTTAAGGTTTGGATGATTAATGATCGCAAGATTATTTGCCCAGTTATATGTGTTTAATCGAATATAAGAAAACTGGTCCGACAAAAAGATACATTGATTAGTTTGATATTTGAAATCAAGGATCATTGGTTCTTTTGCAAGCTTAAAGGTAAGGTTGGAATTCGTCTCAAATACATGTAGTAAATGATTGAAGTACTTTTTTCTCTGCGATAAAGTAAGATGAACTTTCTGGTCGTAAAAATCAAGATTTCCATCAACTACAAGATCTGATAATGCCTGGCAGTGGATAAAAAGATCAATTTCTGATTCTGCGAGTGTTCTTTGTGTCATAGAATGAAGATAACAAAGGTGATCTTCATCAAAGAACAATTCGTCGTTACTGCTTTTAAGCAAATCAAGAATTTCATGAAACAGATCATCTGGCAGGAAATGCTCTGTCATGTGACCAATTCCCCATTTTGAATGAAGAGACAAGATGGAATGCATATAATCGTGAGAGGAAAGCATCTCTTTCATGCTTGTTCTTCGGCAGAGTAAAGATTCTCTGGTACATCTGTCTTTTATTCCGTGATAGATTGGGTTGCAGTTTTTCTCATTACTGCTGATTGTAACTGACATGCAACGGTCAGGATTTACAAGAAGAGCGGAAATCATAAAATCATTTTTGACTGTAAAGATCATTCGTCCAGAAGCTTGCTGATTCTGGTACAAATAAAAATCCACCTGAGACATGGCAGAAAGCATGTTCATTATGAAGATTGAATCATAAATATCATCAATTTTATTAAGAGACAAGTCAATAACAAGAGAGAAATGAACATCCGGGTAGGTATGTAATAACTTTCGATGGACATCACCTTGCATAATCTGTAAGCGGTATTCGTGGTTTAATTTTAAAAGATCCATCTCTGCCATAATATCAAGCATTTTTACTCGTCTAAGTACAGGGTGCTGCATCTTTGTAATATACTGGGCGGGGCTTAAAGATGCAAAGAAGCTCACATCAGGTGCGATTAAGGAACCACAAGTATTTTGAAGATCTGTAACATAGTCATATTCGATTTCTAAGTTATCATAAATAACATTTTCAAGTTCTTCTGGAAATGAAACCTGGTAATTAGCATATAAATTTTCAAGTCCTTCAGAAGTACTTTGGTTTACAATCTCATGACTTAGACCAGAGAGAATCTTTTTCTTTGTTTTTTCTGTTGGGAGCAGGCGTCCACTGACCCATTTGCTGATATAACTGGCATCATACTGCAATGCCTTTGCAAGACCGGAATTTTTTACACCGGAGATACTTATTAATTCTTCAAGCAGGGTGCTGAATCTGTTTTTTTCATTTGTTGACATATGATTACCTCGTGTATGTAAGATATACTTTGTTATCTTTAGTATAGCACAAAAAAAGATTTAATAAAGATTTAAGAAGTTATAACTAGATACTTTCTGTTTTGAATGATATAATACTATGATAGCGAAAAAGAGCAAAGGAGAAAAGCATGAAAACTTTTTTTAAGAATATCGGGAATACGATCGTAAAGAAGCTTCGAAAACATCCATTGATATGTAATTTTGCATTGTCAGTTGTGCTTGCGTTTGTATTGGAAGTTTTGGGACGTCAGACATTTGATCTTAGTGCTGTGGGATTTGTGAATCAGAGAAGTAAGATGTTTTTATATAGCATCTTTATTATTTTTGTAACATACTCTGTGACACTGATTACTAAGAGACGACTATTTTCCTATATAATAGTAACACTGCTATGGAGTATCGTTGGAATCGTAAATTTTATGATGCTCAGTTCAAGAAATACTCCATTTACGTATGTAGATATTACGTTGATGAAGTCTGTATTGCCAGTTATGAATAATTACTTCTCGCCACTTGAGATTGGAGCAATGGGAGCATTGTTACTGATCGCATTGGTATTGTTAGTAGTGGCTTACATGTATCTTCCAATAGAAGAACACTTAAACCGCAAGAGCGGATTTATAAAAGTTATAGTGATCATAGCAGTATTTTCGGGAGTTACTTCTTATGGATTTAAGAGTGGAATGCTGGTAGATCAGATCCATAATATCCGAATTGCATTCAGTGATTATGGAACACCGTATTGTTTCAGTATTACAGCCTTGAAGAATGGAATTGACAAACCATCAGATTATTCAGAAAAGAAGATCAAAAAGATTGAGAAACGAACACAGAAGAAGGTTGCAAAGATGAAGAAAGAAAAGGCAAAGAAACCAAATATCATCTTTGTACAGTTGGAATCACATTTTGATATTACGCAGGTCAAAGGAGTTAAGTTTAACAAAGATCCATTACCAAATTTCCATAAGTATATGAAAGGATATTCCTCTGGACAGCTTTCTATGCCGTCTTATGGGGCAGGAACAGCGAACTCTGAGTTTGAATTGATCACAGGAATGAATCTGGACCATTTTGGAGCAGCAGAATATCCATATAAAACAGTGCTTCAGAATACAACGACAGAGAGCATGGCGACGGTATTGAAGAATTACGGATATAAGGCACACGCGATCCATGATAACAGTGCGGCATTTTATGATCGAGATCTGGTATTCTCACAGCTTGGTTTTGATACATTTACAACAAAAGAAAGTATGAACATCAAGAAATGGACAGAAAATGGATGGGCAAAAGATCAGATCCTGACCGGGTGTATTATGGATAGTCTGGATTCTACGAAGGGACAGGATTATGTTTATTGTATTTCTGTACAGGGACATGGAGATTATCCAACAACACAGATCATCGAGAATCCGGAGATCACGGTTGAAGGAATTGAGGATGAAGCACTGAAGAATAAATATACTTATTATGTCAATCAGGTTTATCAGATGGATCAATTTGTCGGGAAACTGGTCAAAGCATTACAACAGCGTGGAGAACCAACGATTCTTTGTATGTATGGAGATCATCTTCCAAGTTTGGAGATTGAAGATGAAGATCTGACATATGGAAATAAATATCAGACAAGTTATTTTATGTGGGATAATATTGGATTGAAGAAGAAGGACGGAACGATCGAGGCGTATGATCTTGGATCAGAAGTTTTGAATAAGTGTAATATCCATACAGGACTAATGAACAGTTTTCACCAGACAAGAAAAGGTACAAAAAATTATCAGAAAGACATGAAAGAGCTTCAGTATGATATGTTGTACGGAAAACAGTATGTATGGAATCAGGAGAATCCATTTAAGGCAACGGATCTTCAATTTGGAATCCGGCCGCTTACGGTGACAAAGGTATATGAGACAAAGAACAGCATCTTTATTGTAGGAAACAATTTTACGAATTTCTGTCAGGTATTTAATGGCGATGTAAAGATCAATACAACCTACCATAATGAACATCTTTTGGAGGTATCGAAGAAAGATCTCAAAGATGGGGATACGTTTAAAGTGAGTATCGTCAGCAAGGCTCTAAGGGTACTAAGCAGTTCAAATGAGTATGTTTATCAAGAAAAAAGTGAAAAATAACGCAAAGATGCTTGTATAACGTGCAAATCTTATGCTATAATAGGTGAATGTTTGTGAAATTACAAAAAAGATAATAATTTTTAGGAGGATCTATACAGATGAGTTTGCAAGTGGAAAACTTAGAACATAATATGGCAAAGGTAACAATTGAAGTTGAAGCAGCGAAATTAGATGACGCTATCAAACAGGCTTTCAACAAGAAAAAAGGACAGTTTAATGTACCTGGATTCCGTAAAGGAAAAGTACCTTTCCAGTTGATCGCAAAAGAATACGGAGTTGAAATCTTCTATGAAGATGCAGCAAACATCTTAATTCCAGACGCTTATGCAGAAGCTATGAAAGATACAGATTTAGAGATCGTTTCAAGACCAGAAATCGATGTTACTCAGTTAGAGAAAGGTAAAGACTTTATCTTCACAGCAACATTTGCATTAAAACCAGAAGTAACTTTAGGAGACTACAAAGGAATTGAAGTACCTAAAACAAGAGTTACAGTGAAAAAAGACGAAATCGAAGAAGAATTAAAGAAAGTTCAGGAACAGAACGCAAGAGAGATCACAATTGAAGATCGTGCAGTAAAAGACGGCGATATCTTAACAATTGATTACTCTGGATCTGTTGATGGAGTGAAATTCGAAGGTGGAACAGCTGAAGATCAGACATTAGTTATCGGATCTGGAGCATTCATCCCAGGATTTGAAGAACAGTTAGTAGGAAAGAATTTAAACGAAACAGCAGATATCAACGTGACATTCCCAGAAGAATATCATGCACCTGATCTTGCAGGAAAAGATGCTGTATTTACAGTAACAGTAAAAGCGATCAAAGAAAAAGAACTTCCAGAATTAGATGACGAATTCGCAGCAGAAGTATCTGAATTTGAAACATTAGAAGATTACAAAGCAGATATTAAAGAAAAGATCCGCGATAGAAAGAAAGAAGCAGCTAATACTGAAAGAGAAAACAAGATCGTAGATGCAGCTGTAGAAGCAGCTACAATGGATATTCCAGAAGCTATGATCGAAGAACAGGTTCAGCAGATGACAGATGAATTTGCTCAGAGATTAAGCTATCAGGGACTTTCTATGGAACAGTATTTAATGTTCTCTGGAATGGATGCACAGAAATTCGCAGATGACTTAAAACCACAGGCCGTTAAGAGAATCGAAACACGTCTGGTATTAGAAGCGATCGCGAAAGCAGAAGATATCACAGCAAGCGAGGAAGACTTCAAAGCAGAACTGGAAAAGATGGCAGGAATGTATCAGATGGAAACAGAGCAGCTTGAAAAGATCATTCAGGGAGCTCAGAAAGACCAGATGATGGATGACATCGCAGTACAGAAAGCTGTAGATTTCCTTGTAGGTGAAGCAAAATAAGCAAGGCATTTTATAACTTTATGTTCTATTTGACAGACATAAATAAACTGCCTTAACTATCATTAGGAGGATGCAAGGATGAGTTTAGTACCTTATGTCATTGAACAAACAAGCAGAGGAGAAAGATCTTATGATATTTACTCCAGACTGCTGAAAGAAAGAATTATTTTCTTAGGAGAAGAAGTGAATGATGTCACAGCAGGACTTGTGGTTTCTCAGTTATTATTCTTAGAATCAGAAGATCCAGATAAAGACATCAATTTATATATCAATAGCCCTGGCGGTTCTGTAACCGCCGGAATGGCAATCTATGATACGATGCAGTATGTGAAGTGTGACGTATCCACAATGTGTATGGGAATGGCTGCCAGCATGGGAGCGTTCCTGTTATCTGGTGGAACAAAAGGAAAACGTCTGGCTTTACCGAATGCTGAGATCATGATCCATCAGCCATCTGGAGGAGCACAGGGACAGGCAACAGAGATTGAGATCGCAGCAGAACATATTCTTAGAACAAAGAAGAAATTAAACACGATCTTAAGCGAGAATACAGGACAGCCATACGAGACAATCGTCAAGGATACAGAACGTGATAACTGGCTCACTGCACAGGAAGCACTGGAATACGGCCTGATCGATAAGGTTATGGAAAATAGATAGTGATAGAATAGTGGGGTGATCTGGTGGCAGGTTATAATGACGAAAAAAAAGTATTAAGATGTTCTTTTTGCAATAAGACACAGGACCAAGTCCGCAAACTGATCGCGGGACCAAAGGGTAAGAATGTTTATATTTGTGATGAATGTATTGACATTTGTTCTGAGATTATTGAAGAAGAATTTGAACAGTATGCAGAGAATGACGGAGAGATCAATTTACGTAAGCCAAAAGAGATCAAAGAATTTCTAGACCAGTATGTTATTGGACAGGATGAAGCAAAGAAAGTACTTTCCGTAGCTGTATATAATCATTACAAAAGAATTTTAATGGGTGGAGACTCTGATGTGGAATTGCAGAAGAGTAATATTTTAATGCTTGGACCAACAGGTTCAGGAAAAACATTATTAGCCCAGACATTAGCAAAGATGTTAAATGTACCATTTGCGATCGCAGATGCGACTGCTCTTACAGAAGCAGGATATGTTGGTGAGGATGTTGAGAATATTCTTCTTAAGATTATTCAGGCAGCAGATTATGATATTGACCGTGCACAGTGTGGAATCATCTATATTGATGAGATTGATAAGATCACAAGAAAGTCTGAGAATACATCGATCACAAGAGATGTCTCTGGAGAGGGTGTGCAGCAGGCATTATTAAAGATCATTGAAGGTACTGTAGCGTCTGTGCCGCCACAGGGAGGAAGAAAACATCCTCATCAGGAATTTATTCAGATTGATACATCCAATATCCTGTTTATCTGTGGAGGAGCCTTTGACGGATTAGAGAAGATCATCGAATCAAGAATTGGCAAGAAATCTATTGGATTTGGAGCAGATGTATTTGGGCAGAAGGAAACAGATCTCGGTGAGCTGTTAAGACAGGTATTGCCAGAAGATTTTGTGAAGTTTGGTCTGATTCCAGAGTTCATTGGACGAGTTCCAGTGAATGTATCTTTAAATCCATTGGATGAAGAAGCCTTAGTGCGCATTTTGAAAGAACCAAAGAGTGCTCTTGTGAAACAGTACCAGAGATTGTTCGAGATGGATGGTGTGAAACTTACGTTTGATGATGATGCATTAATTGCAATTGCCAAGAAAGCATTAGAACGTAAGACAGGTGCCAGAGGACTTCGTGCGATCATGGAAGGTGTGATCATGGATTTAATGTACGAAATCCCATCACAGACAGATGTATCAGAGTGCCTGATCACAAAAGATGTTGTAGAAGGTAAAGAAAAACCAATGATCGAACATTCTGGAGTGAAGGTGAAAGCCGCAGTGCCAAAGAAACGGGTAAAGACAAGCAATCATGGTGAGATTGCATAGATAGATTAGCCGAAATAAAAACTGCTTTCATGCAAGAGATTCTTGTGTCAAAGCAGTTTTTCTTCATGTCTGATGAAATTTACAGACAAATAATTCAGAAATGAAAGGAAGACTTGAATGAAAAAAACACTACCAATGCTTCCACTGAGAGGCAAGTATATATTTCCGAATACAGTCATTCATTTTGATGTATCACGAAGCCGTTCTGTAAAAGCAATTGAAGAAGCTATGGAACATGATCAGATGATCTTTTTAAATAATCAGATCGATCCGACGGCAGAAGATCCAGGAATTGAAGATTTATATCGTGTAGGAACACTGGCAAGGATCAAACAGGTTGTAAAGCTTCCAAAGAATATTTTGAGAGTTTTTGCAGAAGGATTATTTCGTGCAGAGCTTTCTGAAACTGTTGAGTACGAACCATTCTATAAAGTAGAGGTTTTATATGATCATGTAGAACAACAGTCATTTGAGGAATTTGAAAGAGAAGCATTTCTTCGAATGATCAAAGAAGCATTTGAAGGTTATGCGAAAGCCTGGCCACATTTGGATCAGAATATAGTAAATTATATTTTATTATTGACAGATGTGGAGATTCTGGTGGACGAACTTGCAACACATATTCCATTTTCTTATCCAGAGAAACAGAAACTTTTGGAAGAAATGGATCTAAAAGAGCGCTGTGAATTAATGCTTGTCATGCTGCAGGAAGAACTAGATGTTCTGAAATTGAAGCAGAAGATCCAACAGAAAGTTAAAGTGAATATTGACAAAAATCAGAAAGAATATGTGCTGCGAGAGCAGATCAAAGTGATCCGTGAGGAACTTGGAGAGACGAATGTAGAAGATGAAGCGTATGAATTTATGGAGAAACTTAAGAATCTAAAAGCATCCGATGAAGTCAAAGAGAAGCTTAAAAAAGAGATATCGCGTTTTCAAACAATGGGAAATCAGACACCAGAAAGCTCTGTGTTAAGAACTTATATCGAGACAATGTTTGAAGTTCCATGGGAAGAGATGAGCGAAGATTCCACAGACTTAGATCATGCACAACAGGTGCTCGATCGAGATCATTATGGAATGGAAAAAGTCAAGGAACGTGTTTTGGAATATTTAGCAGCACGTGCTATGAGTGGAAAGAAAGATGCAGCGATTCTTTGTCTTGTAGGACCTCCAGGAACAGGAAAGACATCTATTGCCAGATCAATTGCGAAAGCAACGAACAAAAAATATATTCGTTTATCTCTTGGCGGCGTCAGGGATGAATCAGAGATCCGTGGACATAGGAAAACTTATGTTGGAGCGATGCCAGGACGTATTGTTGAAGCATTAAAGAAGGTAAAAGTTAGAAATCCGTTAATGTTATTGGATGAGATCGATAAGACAGGGAAAGACCAGAGAGGAGATACCGCGTCTGCACTGCTTGAAGTATTAGACCCGGAACAGAATGAACATTTTACAGATCATTATCTGGAAGTTGCATTGAATTTAAGTGATGTCTTATTTGTTGCAACGGCCAATGACCTTTCTACGATTCCAAGGCCACTGCTTGACCGTATGGAGATCATCGAGGTATCAAGTTATACAGAGAATGAGAAGTATCACATTGCGAATGACTATCTGGTAAAGAAACAGATGGAAGCAAATGGATTAAATGATACACAGATTCACTGGAAGGAAGATGCCTTGAGATTTCTGATCACAGATTACACAAGAGAAGCAGGGGTCAGAAACTTAGAGAGAAGAATTGGACAAGTTTCGAGAAAGGTGACAAGAGACATCTACCAGAAGAAACACAGAAAAGTAACGATCACAAAGAAAGTGATCAAAGATTATCTTGGAAGACCTGTTTATGAATGGGAAAAAGACACTCTAAGAGATCATGTCGGAATTGTTCATGGACTGGCTTGGACAGCTGTTGGTGGGGTGACATTAAAGATTGAAGTAAATGTTATGCCGGGAAAAGGAGCGGTTCAGGTGACAGGATCCCTTGGAAATGTCATGAAAGAGTCTGCACAGGCGGCGATCAGTTATATCAGAAGCCAGAGTAGAAAATATAAGATCAAACAGGATTTCTTTGAAAAACATGATATACATATTCATATTCCAGAAGGAGCCGTGCCAAAAGACGGACCATCTGCTGGAATTACGATGACAACAGCCGTTTTGTCAGCAATCACAGGTAATAAAGTCTGTGGAAATCTGGCAATGACAGGGGAAGTTACGATCCGCGGAGATGTTCTTATGATCGGTGGATTAAAAGAAAAGCTTCTCGCAGCAAAACGGCTTGGAATTACAAAAGTACTTGTTCCAAAATCAAATGAAAAAGATGTCAAAGAGTTTGAAGAGGAAGTTGTCGAAGGACTTGAGATCGTCTATGTAAAAACTATGACACAGGTGATCAAAGAAGCATTTGTACATTAGATCGAAGGAAATAGAAACTGGAGGCAGTGATGAATTACGAAGAAGCAATGAATTTTATACAAAATACGAATAAATTTGGAAGTGTTTTAGGACTTGATAATATCAAAGAATTATTAGAAAGACTTGGAAATCCACAGGATCAGCTTAAAGTGGTTCATATTGCCGGAACCAATGGAAAAGGATCAACACTTGCATTTCTTGCAGGAATCTTCAGAGAAAGTGGATATCGTGCGGGGAGGTATGTCTCCCCGGCATCTTTTTGCTACGAAGAGAGATTTCGCATCAATGAAGAGAACATTTCGAAAGAAGATCTGTGCTTTTATATGGAAAAAATAAAGAAAATTTCAGAAGAGATGGTGAGAGACGGGATGTCACATCCGACAATGTTTGAGATTGAAACGGCACTCAGTTTTCTTTATTTTCTCGATAAAAAAGTGGATGTTGTGTTATTGGAAACAGGAATGGGTGGCAGACTTGATGCAACGAACGTAGTTAAGAAACCGATCGCGGTGATCATTGCATCGATCGGAATGGACCATATGCAGTTCCTTGGAGACACGATAGAAAAGATCGCAGCAGAAAAAGCGGGAATCATAAAAGAAGGATGTCCAGTTATTTCATATAACAATCAAGAATCCGTAAACGAAGTGATCAAGGAAAAAGCAAAAGAGATGCACTGCAAGGTTACTTTTGTAAATTCGGAAGGGATCCGTGTGTTAAGTGAATCTTTAAATGGGGAGAGCTTTTCTTATCGCACATCTGATGGAAGATGGTATGAAAAGATAGAAATCCCGCTTCTTGGAAGACATCAGATCAATAATGCTGCCTTGGCATTAGAAGCATTGAATACGATAAGAAATTATTATTGTATCAGTGAATTTCAGACAGAAGATGGATTACGCAAAACAATCTGGAGAGGCAGGATTGAGATCTTAGAAAAGGACCCACTAGTCATTTGTGACGGAGCACATAATCCGGATGGAGCGAAAAGTCTGTTAAATTTTTTACAAAATAATTTTACAAATAGACGATTAATCTATATAATGGGAGTGTTATCAGACAAAGACTATGAACAGATGATACAGATCCTTACGCCGATGGCAGCAAAAGTTTATACGGTAGCACCAGATAATGCGAGGGCTTTATCAAGCAAAGATCTTGCAGAATGTGTAAGAAAATATCATCATAATGTAGAAGAAAGACAGAGACTGAAAGAGTGTCTTGAAGAGGTAAAACAACAAGCAGATAAAGAAGACGTGATCATAATCTGTGGTACATTATCATTTCAGAATGAATTAAAATAGAGGATAGAAACAGTGGAAAGATTCCAAAAGATCGTATGGCATGAGAAATACAAGGAGACATACGAGAGACTACAACAATTAGAAATAGATCGAAAGTTTTGCGGTCATGATATAGAACATTTTTTGTCGGTGGCAAGAATCAGTTATTTGATGATCCTTGAAAAAAGACTTCCTGTGTCCAAAGATATCATTTATGCGACAGCATTGCTTCATGATCTTGGGAGAGCTGATCAGTATGAAAAGGGAATTTCTCACGAGGAAGCGGGAGCGATTCTTGCCGAGGAGATCTTAACGGACTGTGGATATACCAGAGAAGAGAGAAAGTTTATGACAGATACGATCTTAAGGCATAGAGATATGAAAGAAGAAAGCGAAAGTTTTGCATCAATCTTTTATCGTGCAGATAAACTTTCAAGAGATTGCATCCACTGCAAAGCAAGACAGGAATGTTATTGGCCGGAAGAAAAGAAAAACAACAAGTATTTATACTAGGAGAGATGCTATGATTATTGGAAATAAGACATTTGATACGAAACATCATGGATACATCATGGGAATTTTGAATGTGACACCAGATTCATTTTCAGATGGAGGAAAATATGATCATTTAGATGCGGCACTAAAGCATGCTGATGAGATGGTCAGAGATGGAGCAGCGATCATTGATGTTGGAGGAGAATCTACAAGACCTGGATACACGTTGATCTCTGATGAAGAAGAGATCGCAAGAGTCACACCTGTGATCGAAGCATTAAAAAAGGAATTTGATGTGCCAGTATCCCTAGATACTTATAAATCAGGAGTTGCAAAAGCGGGAATCGAGGCTGGAGCAGATCTGATCAATGACATCTGGGGGCTTAAGTGGGATGGAACTATGGCTGCAGTTTTAGCAGAAACAGGAGTTGCTTCTTGCTTGATGCATAACCGTAAGGATACAGATTATAAGGATTATTTAAATGATGTGGTAGCAGATTTAGATGAGACGATGAAGATGGCAAAGGAAGCTGGAATCAAGAAAGAAACGATCATGCTGGATCCAGGAATTGGATTTGCCAAGGATCTTGATCAGAATTTAGAGCTTATGAACCATCTGGAGTTATTAAATCAGTGGGATGTACCAGTTCTTCTTGGAACATCTAGAAAATCCATGATCGGTTTAACGCTGAATCTTCCATCAGATCAGAGAGTAGAAGGAACTGTGGCAACAACGGTCAGTGGATATATGAAAGGATGCAGATTTTTCAGGGTTCACGATGTTAAAGAAAATATGCGTGCGATGAAGATGATAGAAGCAATTTGTGCAAAATAGGGAGAACAGATGATGGATCAGATTACAATCAAAGATTTGGAAGTTTATGCAAATCATGGTTTGTATAAAGAAGAGAAAGCACTTGGGCAAAAATTTCTGGTATCTGCAATTTTATCGCTTGATACGAAACTTGCAGGTGTCAGTGATCAGATGGATTATTCCGTTGATTATGGTAAAGTATGTCATAGGATCAAAGAGATCCTTACAGAAAATGACTTTAACCTGATCGAATGTGTGGCTGAAACAGTGGCGAAGAAATTATTACTTGAGTTTTCATTGATCAGAAAACTAGAGATTGAAGTAAAAAAACCATGGGCGCCGATCGGATTGCCACTCGACTATGTTTCAGTAAAGATCAAAAGAGGATGGCACAGAGCGTATCTTGGAGTAGGATCAAATATGGGAGATCGTATGGAATACATTAATCAGGCAATCAATGCGATCGAGGCACAGGATGATACAAGAGTTGTTCATGTTTCCAGTCTGATCGAGACCAAGCCATATGGCGGTGTGGTACAGGATGATTTTTTGAATGGATGTATTGCTATTGACACATTAAAAGAGCCAGAAGAACTGTTGGACTTTCTGATGGATGTTGAAGCACAGGCGGAAAGAGTCAGAACAATTCATTGGGGACCAAGAACATTAGATCTTGATATCCTGATGTATGATGATCTGGTGATGAATGAGAGAAGACTGACGATTCCACATAAAGAGATGCACAAGAGATTATTTGTATTAGAACCATTAGAAGAAATCGCCCCATATCTGATGCATCCGCTTCTTGGACAGACGATCACGCAATTAAAAGAAAAGATAAAAGAGGAACAGTAACTTATGAGAGATTTGACGGAGATAAGGCAGCAGATCGATCAGATCGATCAGAAAATGCTTGCATTATTTAAAGAAAGAATGGGATGTTCTGTAGAAGTTGCAGAGTATAAAAGAGGAACAGGAAAGGCAATTTATGATCCTGTTCGTGAAAGACAGAAAATTGATGCCTTGACAAAAGACGAAGATGAACTTATCATTAAAAAGTCTGTCGAAGAGATGTTTCTTCAGATGATGAGTATCAGCCGAAGATATCAGTATAGTCTGTTATCACAAGAAGATGCTTATATTGATCAGACATTTGAAGAAGTGGAAGCATTGGATATCAATGAAGATACCAAAGTTGTATATCAGGGAATTCCAGGGGCATATCAGGAACAGGCAATGGTACAGTATTTTGGAGAGAATGTCAAGAATTTTTCTGTACCAGAATTTAAAGATGTTGTAAAGACTCTAGATCGAGGAGAAGCTGATTATGGAGTATTGCCAATAGAGAATACTTCAGCAGGAACAGTCAGTGGAATTTATGATATGATCCTTGACTATGACATTTGCGTCGTGGGAGAAGAATCTGTAGATGTAAGGCATGTATTGGCTGCAATTCCTGGAACGAGCTTAGATAAGATTGAAAAAGTATATTCTCATCCACAAGGATTGATGCAGTGTAAAGGATTCTTGGATGAACATCCAGACTGGGATCAGGTAAAAGTTGCAAATACAGCGATCAGCGCAAAGAAAGTAGCAGATGATAATAAGCCTGTGAAAGCTGCAATCTGCAGTGAACGTGCTGCAAAGATGTATGGACTTGAGATTTTGAAACGTGAGGTGAATGATGAAGGAAATAATACAACAAGATTTGTGATCATGTCAAAGAAGAAACAGTACAGAAAAGATGCGGGCAAAGTCAGCATCAGTTTTAGCGTGCCACATGAATCAGGATCTTTATACAATATTCTGACGCATTTCATGTTTAACAATGTCAGTATGAGTAACATTGAATCTAGACCACTTCCAGGAAGAAAGTGGGAATACGGATTTTATGTGGATGTGATCGGGAATCTGGATGATCCTGCGATCCGTAATTCCCTTGCAGGAATTAAAGAAGAAACCAAAGATTTCAAAATCTTAGGGAATTTTTAAGAGAGAATGAAAAAGAGAGAAAAAGGAAAAATAACTGGGGAAATACAAACGAATGGAAGGTAAGGTAAAATGACACAGACAAATGGTGAAACGAAATTACAAAAATTTCACAGCGTCATGCAAAAAGTTCTGAAATATGGAATTGTTTTAGCATTGATCGCATTTATCGTATTGGTTTTGATGAATAAAGACCAGTTTTCCGAAAAAGTTGCAAAAGGAACACCAGAACATAAGCTGACGAAGATTGAAGTGACAGATGGTGATAAGGTTGTTCAGAAATTTAAAGCAGTTTCACATACGATGGAACGGTTAGATATCATGATCGACCGAAACGAACAGACAGGAAGAGCAGGAAGTATTGATCTGAATGTAAAAGACAGTAAAGGAAAATCTATTTTCCACATTACTCCAACACTGTTAGAGGTTGACGGACTGACAGATATGAAAGCAACGATGCGTCGTACTTTGCGTAATGAAAATAAATGGTACAAAGTAGTCGTGAATCAGAAGTTGAATAAAGGGGAAACTTATACGATCGAGATAACAGGAAAGGGTATTAAGGCCGAACGCCCATTATATCTGTATACATCAAGCAATATGGGAAAAATCTATCAGTCAGCTAAATTAAATGGTGTAACACAGAAGAATTTTCATGTTAGAACCAGAGTGTGGACGACACAGATTGATGTATCAGCAGTTGTTTTAACAGTAGCGATCACACTTGCTTTGATCATTTTAATTCTTATACCATTAAAGATTCCAGAAAAATGGAATAAGAGATTCACATGGGCATTATTTATCGTCAATCCATGGGTCGCATTTTATATGGTAGAAAAAGTATTCTATAATCCGATCAGTGTGATGAATAAATTGGCATTTGGAATGAACATCCTATGGTACTATATATTGTTCTTCATTTTATTACTGATCTTTAACCGTGTGAAATGGGCGTTGCTCGTTGGAGATGTATTTTTATATGCAGCTGCGATCGGAAACTATTTTGTATTAGCATTCCGTGGAACACCGATCACGCCGGCAGATATTTATGCACTTGGAACAGCAATGGACGTTGCAGATCATTATGTATTAAGTTATGATAAACCAGCAATCGTTGCGACGGTTGTATTATTGGGATTATGTGTGTTTGCATGTAAACTCGATACATATAAGATCTTCCATTGGAAGAAACGTCTAGTTGCATTACTGATCACAGCAATCGTAACAGTAGGAAGTTCTTTTTTCTTGACAAGAGTAGACTTTTTGTCAAAGAAAGGTGTTGCTGTAAACTTCTGGCAACAGAAGAAAGGATACTTAAAAAATGGATATATTTTAAGCTTTTTAATGAATATTCAGTATACGATCGTTTCCCAGCCAGATGGATATAGTCCAGAAGCGGTAGATAAGATCGCAGATAAGTATCAGGTAACACAGGGAACCAATAAGAAATTAAAACAGAAACCAAATGTTGTCGTGATAATGAATGAAACATTCTCAGATCTGAATGTAGTAAATAAGATCAAGACAAACAAAGAGGTTATGCCATTTATCAATAGTTTAAGTGAAAATACGATCAAAGGACATATGCTGGTATCTGTTTTTGGTGGAGGAACAAGTAATTCAGAGTATGAGTTCTTAACAGGAAACTCTGTATCATCTCTTCCATTAAACGGAAATGCATATACACAGTTTGTAAAACATAAGGTGCCAAGTCTGGCATCTCAGTTAAAACAGCAGGGATATGATACACTGGCATTCCATCCATACAAAGCACACGGATGGAACCGAGATACGGTATATCCGCTAATTGGATTTGATAATTTCTTAGATGAGACATCTATGAATCCAAATGGAGAGAAATTCAGAGGATGGTATAGTGATGCAGAAGATTACAATAAGATCATAGATATCTTTAATAAGAAAAAAGCGGGACAGCCATTATTCTTATTCAATGTAACGATCCAGAACCATGGTGGATATCTGATCGCAGACAAGAACTTTAAGGAAGAGATCAAGATCAAAGATGAGAAGGCAACAGATACAGCAAACCGTTATTTATCACTGATTCATGAATCAGATCGAGCATTCGAGAAGATCATCAACTACTTTAAGAATCAGAAAGAGCCAACGATCGTTGTAATGTTTGGAGATCATCAGCCAAAACTTGAGGATTCTTTCTATGAGCTGTTATATGGAAAATCTCTAAACAGCTTAAGTTTAAAAGAACTGCAGAAGAAATATACAGTTCCATTTATCATCTGGGCAAATTATGATATTGATGCAAAGAGCGATGTGGAAAATGTCAGTGCAAATTATTTATCAAGCCTGATGTTACAGCAGACAAACTTAAAGATGTCAAGATACAATGAGTTCTTATTAAATATGAGAAATGAAGTCCCAGCATTAAATGCCAATGGATATGTTGATAAAGATGGAAAGAACCATGAGTTGTCTGAGAATAATGAATATACAAAACTGATCACTCAGTATCAGTATCTACAGTATAACAGTCTGATGGATAAGAAACATGTAAGTACAGACCTGTTTAGTGTAAAAGATGGAAAATAAATTAAAGCTTTGGACACTCTGCCTTGACAGAGTGCCCAAAACGATATAGAATGAAACGTGTTGTCATGTTGTTAAATATAACAGCATTATAAATAATATAAGAAAAAGTCAAAGTAATTGATTTTATTAGGAGGATACACATATGGTAAAAGCAGTCGTTGGAGCCAATTGGGGAGACGAAGGAAAAGGTAAGATTACAGACATGTTGGGTGAAACATCCGATATTATCGTTCGTTTTCAGGGAGGAGCAAATGCAGGTCATACGATCATTAATGACTATGGTAAGTTTGCATTGCATACATTACCATCTGGGGTATTCTACAACCATACAACTAGTGTGATCGGTAATGGTGTGGCATTAAATATCCCTGTATTATTTAAAGAGATCGAAGGAATCGTAAGTCAGGGTGTTCCACAGCCAAAGATCTTAGTATCAGATCGTGCACAGATGGTCATGCCATATCATATTTTATTTGATCAGTATGAAGAAGAACGTTTAGGAAAGAATTCTTTTGGATCAACAAAATCTGGTATCGCACCATTTTATTCAGACAAATATGCAAAGATCGGTTTCCAGGTAAGCGAATTATTTGATGATGATTCTTTAAAAGAAAAGATCAAAGCAGTATGTGAAAAGAAGAATGTTTTATTAGAGCATTTATACCATAAACCACTTCTTGATCCAGATGAATTATACAATACATTAATGGAATACAAAGAGATGGTAGCACCATATGTATGTGATACATCTCTGTTCTTACATGAAGCGATCAAAGAAGGAAAGAATATCTTATTAGAAGGACAGTTAGGATCATTAAAAGACCCTGATCACGGAATCTATCCAATGGTTACATCATCTTCTACATTAGCAGGATATGGTGCGATCGGAGCCGGAATCCCTCCATATGAGATCAAGAAAGTCGTTACAGTTGTAAAGGCATATTCAAGTGCTGTAGGAGCTGGATCTTTCGTAAGTGAGATCTTTGGAGATGAAGCAGATGAACTTCGCCGCCGCGGTGGAGATGGAGGAGAATTTGGAGCAACTACAGGACGTCCAAGAAGAATGGGATGGTTTGACGTTGTAGCAACCAAATACGGATGCCGTATGCAAGGAACAACAGATGTTGCATTTACAGTATTAGACGTACTTGGATACTTAGATGAGATTCCTGTATGTGTTGGATACGAAATTGATGGAGAAGTAACAACAGATTTCCCAACAACAGGAAAACTTGAGAAAGCGAAACCAGTATTAGAAGTACTTCCAGGATGGAAATCTGATATCCGTGGAATCAAAAACTACGAAGATCTTCCAGAAAACTGCCGTAAGTACATCGAGTTCGTAGAAGAGAAGATTGGATATCCGATCACTTTGATATCTAACGGACCAGAAAGACATGATATCATCAGACGTGGTTTTGAGGATTAATTATTAAGGACAGATCAATATGAGCAAAGAAAATGCAGATAAAGAACAGAAGAGAAGTTTCAAGCGTGAGGTATTTAGCTGGATCGCATGTATTGTTGTAACGATTCTTCTGACAGAATTTATCTTGAATTTTGTAATTATCAATGCGAATATTCCAAGTGGTTCGATGGAGAATACGATCATGACGAATGATAAACTGATCGCTCTTCGAACATCCTATTGGTTTAACGATCCGAAACGTGGAGATATCATTATCTTCAAATATCCGGATGATGAGACAGAATGGTTTATTAAGCGTGTGATAGCACTTCCAGGAGAGACTGTGTTGGTAAAAGACGGTAAAGTATATATTAATGGAAGTAAGAAAGCACTCAGTGAGCCATATATCAAAGAAGAACCAGTAGAAGATTTTGGACCATATAAAGTACCAAAGAACGGGTATTTTGTGATGGGAGATAACAGAAATAATTCAAATGATGCCAGAGAATGGGAGACCCATTATGTTTCCAGAGATGAAGTCTTAGGAAAAGCATGGTTTAGGTATTACCCATCGATTAAAGTGATCAAGTAAATGACCAAAGAGAAAGGCAGGAAGATAAGATGGATACAAAGATCATCAATGCAGAGAATGCTCCAGCAGCAGTAGGACCATATTGTCATGCAGTAGAAGCAGGAGATTTCGTATTTACATCCGGACAGATCGGATTAGATCCACAGACACAGGAATTAAAAGAAGGTGTCGCAGCACAGACCAAACAGGTATTAGCGAACTTAGGTGCTGTATTAAAAGCATCAGATCTTACATTAGATAATGTTATCAAAACAACAGTGTTCTTAGCAGATATCAACGATTTTGCAGAAATCAATGAAATCTACGAAGAAGCATTTGGAGATAACAAACCAGCAAGATCTTGTGTACAGGCAGGAGCTCTACCAAAAGGAGCACTGATCGAGATTGAAGTTATCGCAGTAAAATAAATAGATGAGTTATAGAAATCCCTGAGAATGAGTTGTAAAAGATTCATTCTCAGGGATTTCTTGTTTTTATAAAAATATTTATGATCAGAGTGTCAATAAATTCAGCAAACGATCGTTATCTTCTTTCTTCTGAATACAGAATCGGATAAATTCACCGTCTAGTCCATGGAAACTTGCACAGTCACGGATCATCAGGCCAGACTTAATGCAACGTTCAAACATTTCAAAAGAAGTTGTGCCATCTAATAATTTTACAAGGATAAAGTTTGCATAAGCTGGATAAATCTTTAGGTTATCGCGTTTGGATAAAATATCAATGCAGCGTGTACGTTCAGATTGTATATAATCCTTTGTTGTTTGAATATAATCTGTATCCATAAACATAGCTTCTCCTGCAAGAGCAGCAAGTGTATTGATCGTCCAAGGATTTTTGATACTGTTCATACGTTCAAGGAAAGCAAGATTTCCACAGATTCCATATCCAAGTCGCAGTCCTGGAGCGCAGAAGAATTTGGAAGTTCCACGAAGTATCATGAAATTATCGAATTTTGTTGTTAGGGATACTGCAGAGATCGTATCAATATCAGGTGCAAATTCTACATAAGTTTCATCGATCATAACGAAGATATCATGTAATTTACAATGAGTTAGGATCTTTGTGATCTCTTCGGTATTCAAAGCGCTGGACGTCGGGTTGTTTGGGTTACAGATCGCAAGAAGATCAATATCATCGGTAAGTTTTGAAATCAGGTCATTAAGATCTAGTTTAAAATCAAGATCTTCTCTTAAAAAATATTCTTCTACATGTCCGCCAACCAGATCGATCTCTCTTGTATACTCAGAATAAGTTGGAGAAAGCAGCAAGGCATGTTTTGGACGTAACAGCTGCATGGTCAGACTGATCATCTCAGTTGCACCATTTCCAACAATGATATGTTCCATTGGGACATTGCAGTAAAGTGCAAGGGTGGAACGAAGCTCTTTATAATCACGGTCAGGATATTCGCTGATCGATTCAATATGAGAAGCCATACTTTTCTTTAACAAAGGAGAAATTCCGAGCGGATTGACATTCCCGGCAAAGGGAATGATATCTTCTTTTTTGATTCCATAATAAGCTTCTACTTTCTCAAGATCACTTCCGTGAAATTCTTGTTTTTTTTCTGACATGGTAATTCCTCTTTTCCTTTTCTATTGTGTCGAAATTTGGTATAATACATATTATGCGATAAGTACGCATGGGTGTACTTGAATTTGTATTTTTGATATTTACATCATAATTATACCCACAAAATCTTTTGGTTGGCAAGGAGCAGAATAAGATTATGTCAGAATCATTGGAAAATTTTACAAATATCGTGAAAGAAGATATAAAAGAGGCAAAAACACTCTTTTTTTCTGAAGCGTTTAAAGAAGAATATCTAAAAGATCGAAGAGAAGAAAAAGAGCTTTATCATCAGCTTTTGCTGGGGAGAAACAGGAATCAGATCTTGGAGGAATTTTTGTTGAGTTCAGGACAGAAAAAGCCGGTTCTCTTGAGTGCAGCAAAGACGATCTATCAGGCAACGATCATGAATCTTGATGAACCATTGGAGATAAAAGTCAAGAGAGAAGGATGGGGGTATCTGGTAGGGAGAATAAAAAGTGACGGAACTTTCCTGTCTCTTCACAAGAATACATTTCAGGCAGAGGATTTTGAAGATGGCACTCTGACGATCTATGCAGATATGAAAACAATTCCGAAGGATGGAGATATCGACCATCTGATTATTCAGACTGTTTATCAGACTCTGCAGATCGAGGTTGTCTATAAAGAACAGAAAAGTGAAAGAAAAAAAGAAGAAGAATTCCGTCAAAAGAAATTGATCGAATTATATGTGGATTTCTGTACAGGAAGGATTACAACAAGTCAGCTTTATGAGAGAGGAAATATGGTTCTTGATAAGATGCCGGATGATCCGGTTAAGAATCGTATTTATGATCTGATGAAACTGCATCTTTCTATTCTTGAAGGAAAAGGAGACTTAGAAGAAAAGATTCCAGAAGATGCATCAAAAGAGCCGCTTTTGATCGCGCAGGGATATGTTTGGTATCTTCAGGCATTTTATGATAAGGAAGAAGAAACGATCATAAGATCAAGAGATGAGATTAAAGAACTCTATGATCAATGCGAAGATGGAAAAATCAAAGGATATCTGTTCTGGCTTTATATGAATCTAAGCGAAGAATTGATGAAGGATGCTAAACTTCGAATGGAATTGATCAAAGAATTATATCAGGAAGGATGTCAAAATCCGCTTTTGCAATTTGAAGGATGCTGTATTTTAGGCGAAGATGAACAGCTGTTGGATGAGATAGATTCTTATGAATTATGGGTGCTTGAATTTGGTGCAGAGGAGAAGATCCTGAATTCCAAACTCATTGGAAGGATTTGTTTTTTGATTTCAAGAAACAAGGTATTTTCAGAAGAAGTCCTTTGGTTGTTCCTTTGTATTTATAAAGAATACCGTCAGAGTGATGTGTTACAGGGAATCTGTGCACTGATGATCCAGGGCAATTGTATGGACGAGGACTGTCATCCTTATTATGAGGAAGCACTTCAAAGAGGAGTACAGCTCATTGGCTTGCAGGAAGCTTTTTTAAGAACGATCCCGAAGGGACAATATCCATTGCTTCCAGAAGAGATCTTAAGATATTTTACGTATAGTAAGAGTCTTGGAAAAGAAGATCAAAGCCGCCTGTTTGCAAATGTTGTACAGAACAGAAGAAAATACCATAAGGTGTTTGCAAATTATGAAGAATTGATCAGAGCTTTTTTAAGAGAAGAATTAAGAAGAGGTCAGATCAATGAAGATCTGATCTTATTATACCGGTATTATTTTGAAGAATTGCTGGAAGATGAGAGATCAAGACAGGATTTAGGTAATATTATTTTTGTCAGACAGTTGATCTGTGACAATGAATTTATCCAGAAAGCGGAGATCAGTCAGAGATGGAAGAAGAATCTGGATGTTTGTTACTTAAGAGAAGAAAAGATCTATGTAGAGATTTTTGACGAACATGCATCATTTGTGTTTTTTGACAGTGAGGAAAACAGATACATTGGATCAGTGGCTTATCAGTTAAAACCAATCTGGACGAAGGAGCAGATCCAGGCATATTGTGAGGCAGCAGACGGAACGAATGAGCATTTTGTCCTATATAAAGGTGCAGCTTTTGAAAGAAAACAACAATTAGAAGACGAAGACTTTCCAGTTGTGTTATCTGCATTAAGGAGTAGAGCACTGGATGAAGACTATGAACAGCAGTTATTTGAAAAAGTGTTGGATTATTACTGGGAACATGAGATGTCTGAAGAACTGAAACGTGCACTTTCTTATGTGGAATGGAAGAACTTAAAAGACGAAAACAGAATTCATATGATCCGCTATTTCATAGCAGGGGAATTGTATAATGAGGCTTTGAAAGGAATCGAACAATACGGATATCAGTTTTTGGATAAGCAGCAATTGTGTACGATTTGCCTATATGCACTGACAACATTAAGTACCAGACGCTCAGAACTGTTGGTTGAGATGTGTGAATATGCATTCTCCAGGGGAGAGGAAAACAGTGAGATCGTTGCATATCTGCAAAGATATTTCCACGGAACCAAGGAAGAGATGCTGGCAATATTTGAAGCAGGAAACAAAGGTGGTATGTATGACCGCATTTTTGTGGAAAGTGTGTTAAAAGCCTGTATCGCAGATGGTGTGGATGGAACAGAATTTAAGGTATTTTCTACTTATATTCAGCAGGTACAGACAGATACGGCATTGATCGATGCGATGTTAGTAGAATATGTGAATTTTGCATATGAACAAGATCAGATACTTCCAGAGGAATTTTATGAACTGATCGGAAAGAAGATCGATATCGGAAAGATGGACTGGATGTATCAGCAGCTCTATCTTGATTATTATAAAGATAAAAAAGAGAATTTAAGTGACAGATGTAAAGGACGCATCGAGAAGATCAAAGATCATCAGGTGGTTCAGACGGATCATGTTCTTCCAGTGTTGTTCCAATATCTGGATGTGATAAAACTTCCAAAGTATCTTTGTGCCAGAACATTTATAGAATTTCGTGCAAAGAGTGGGCAGACAGTGATATTCCATTTTATGGATGGGACAAGTGCAGTATGGAAAGAGGAAGTGATGAAAGAGCTGCTTCCTGGATATTATGTATTCTCAGCTTCTATATTTGATCATGAATTAAATGACCATTATGTAACCATAGAAGGAGAAGAAAGAAGATATCGTGACCAGGTGGTCGTGACAGATCATTTGAAGTACTGCAAGGGAAGCCGCTTTTATGAATTAAATGAACTGATCCGGCATCAGCAGGATGAAAAACTCCAGATGATGATGGAGGAATATGCAGCAAAGACAATGATGGTGCAATTTATAAAACCAATGACAGAGGAATAAGATATGCAGACGGCAATACATTTTGAAGGAGATCTGGCATATATTTGTGTGTCAGATCAAGGAGAGATTAAGGAAGAAGAACCTGTCACTTATGGCAGATCCAGAGTGGAATTTGTTATTTCGACAGCACAGGCACAAAAGGAAGGAACGATCGGAGTTGTTCTTGATGAAGCAGCGCCGCAGATCGTACAACAAGCAGAAGAACAGTGTATCCGTGCAGGAATCACAAAAGAAAGGGTAAGATTTTTTACCAAAGAAGAAGCAGCGTTGGGAGTTGTTGGATTCCGTGGAGATAATCTGTTGCGTGGGAATTCAGTGATTTTTGATTATACCAAGAAACGATTTATCTGCTATGAGATCCGCAAGACAAAAGATCGTGTTTTGGTTGACAGCAGGGATTATACGGAACAGATCAAGGATGCGGTGGCGAATGAAGAGAAAGATATCGCATTCTTACAGATCATCAAACAGGCACTGGTAAGAGGTGTGACGGCTACAGTTTATCTTTGTGGAGAGGGCTTTGAAGGAAGCTGGTTTAAACAGTCTACGAAAGCATTGTGCCTTGGAAGAAGAGTATTTATGAGCAAACATTTGTTTGCATGTGGAGCAGTGTATTTATGTGAAAATGATAAACATGTTTCCAGAGATGAGGTTGTGTTTGCACAAAATGTTACGATCAGTCAGATTGGGCTGGTCGTGCATCACCATGGAAGAGATATGTTCTGTCCTTTGATCATGGATGGAAAGCCATGGAAAGAAAGCCGTGGAGAGATTGAAATTTTTGTATCAGGAGTGAATGGATTGATCTTTGAAGTCAGAAATCGTTCTGGAATCAAGAAAGCTTCGATCTGTATGTCATTAGACGGAATGAAGAAAGATCCAAATCTTGTATATAAATTAAGAATTCAGGGAGAATACATCAAAGCAGATCAGTGTAAGATCAAGATCACAGATCTTGGATTTGGACAGATTCGCCAGGCAAGCTATCAGACGTGGCAGCAGGTCATACAGCTGGAAAGAGGTGATTATCATGAGTAAGATCGTTTTGTGTGAGACAAAACCAGCGAAAGTTCCATATAAGATCGCAAAGATTGGGAGAAGCTTTCAAAGTTATGAGGAATTTTGCTGGCTGTTAGAACATTACTTGATATTTTTCTTGACAGAAGGTTTTGAATATCCATTAAAAAATTATTTAAAAGAGCAGCTAGATATTGTGATCAAGAGTGATGATGCGGTACAGCAAGTCAAGGAAGTGATAAATTACTATAATTACTTTACTTCAGATGAGAAAATCCAGTTTCAGCAAAAATTACGCACAACTTATCTTTATTCTGCTGCAAAGAAGCAAAAACTTCTGGCAGATATGTATTTAAAGCATCAATTGTATGTAAGAGCATTGATCGCTTACCAGAAACTTGAAACAGTTTCAGGGAAATTAAATGCTGCGGAACAGATTCAGGTACTATATCATATGGGATTATGCCAAAGCCGGATGTTTTGTTTTGAAGAGGCAAAAGAATCTTTTGCAATGGCATTAAGGATCAAAGAAGATAAACAGATACAGGAAGCGTATTTTACAGCAGCATATCTGGCAGGAGATGAGGAAGCATTTTTGGAAGCAGGAAGAAGGATTTCTTTTGATGAAGATCAATGTAAGATGATCTATCAGAACATAAAAGAAAGAGAAAAAGAAGTTTTTCAAAAAGAAGAGTTTGATAAACTTGGTAAAATAGATTATCATAGAAAGAAGGCAGACGAAAATATAACCCGCCGCCTGATTAAGACAACTTTAGGGAAGTGGAAAGATGAATACAAAGCGCAGACTATCTGATGACCTGTCGAATGATAGTGAGATCTTAAGTGAAAAACGATTTGTAAAACTTTATAAAGAAGAGTTAGAAAGCATTGAGAAACAGATCCATGATCTTAAGAAACTTGATCAGAAAGATTTTGATGTGAAATCAGAGGTAGAGGACAAAGCAAGACTTTATTATCGGACATTTGCAAGAGAATTTTATGATGTTTGTGAAGGAAGAGTCAGTGATGAAGAGTTTTTTGATCTTTGGGAACGCGAAGAAGAATTAAAGGCAGGACTCAATTCGATCAATTCTCTGGAAGGAGAACAAAAACAGTTAGAGAAGGAGCTTGTGCATGCGAATGAAGATGAGACCATGATGAATGGGAAGATCAAGGCAGCACAGGAGAAGAGAAGAAATAAAAAGGCACTGTTTATTTCATTTCTTTGCATGGCAGCAGCGGTATGCGGAGTGAGCGCTGGATATTTATATCATTTTGAGATGAATGCCAAAGATTATCTGTGGCAGTTGAGTGCAGGAGCAGTGATCATATTATTGCTTCTTGTGATTTTATTTCAGTCACAGAGGAAAGCTGGTGATCAGCTGAAATTATTAGAGATGATGGTCACACACAAGAGTCATACTGGAAAGCGGTTAGAAGATGATAAAAGAGAGATTGGCAATGATCTTAAGTTTTATTATGAGAAATTTGAAAAAGTATTTTCATATATTTCACCGGAACAGTGGAAATTATTTGATTTTTGTGGTAAAGTGTCAGCCAGATTAAGATTTAGCGATGCGATCCTTGAGGCATCCAATGATCTGGAACGATTATTAGAAAAGAACCAGTGGGATAATCCAGGGATCTGGATGTATCATCCAAAGGTTTTATATGATCTGATCAAACGAAAGGATTACCTGAATACATTGAATGATAGAAAAGATATATGCAATCAGGAATTGATCCGGCATGAGCAGATTTTAGAAGGAATCGGTGAACAAGCAGATTCTGAAACTATAGAGTAAGGAGTTTAGAGATGAAGAAAGAATTAGAAACAACGTATGATCCAGGTGCGATTGAAGAACGCCTGTATCAGAAATGGCTGGATAACAAGTATTTCCATGCAGAAGTAGATGAGACAAAACAACCATATACGATCGTAATTCCACCTCCAAATATCACAGGAAAGCTTCATATGGGACATGCGTTAGATGAGACACTTCAGGATATCCTGATCCGTTTTAAGAAGATGCAGGGATACAATGCATTATGGATACCAGGAACAGACCATGCAAGTATTGCGACAGAAGTAAAGATCATCAATGCACTGAAAGAAGAAGGAATCGAGAAGGAAGATCTTGGAAGAGAGAAGTTCTTAGAACGTGCCTGGGATTGGAAAGAAGAATATGGTGGAACGATCATCGAACAGATGAAGAAACTTGGATCTTCCTGTGACTGGGATCGTGAGAGATTCACGATGGATGAAGGATGTTCTGAAGCAGTCAAAGAAGTTTTCATTAAATTATATGAAAAAGGTTATATTTACCGTGGATCAAGAATCATCAACTGGTGTCCGGTCTGCCAGACATCTATCTCTGATGCGGAAGTAGAATACGAAGATCAGGCAGGGCATTTCTGGCATATTAAATACCCAGTTGTTGGAAGCGAAGGTGAATATGTAGAAATCGCAACAACACGTCCAGAGACATTATTAGGAGACTCTGCAGTTGCAGTTCATCCAGATGATGAAAGATATACACATTTAGTTGGTAAGATGTTAGAATTGCCATTATGCAATCGTCAGATTCCAGTTGTAGCAGATGAATATGTAGACCGTGAGTTTGGAACAGGTGCCGTTAAGATCACACCAGCACATGATCCAAATGACTTTGAAGTTGGAAAACGCCACGATCTGCCAGAGATCAATATCTTAAATGACGATGCAACGATCAACAAGAATGGTGGTAAATACGAAGGTATGGATCGCTATGAAGCAAGGAAGGCCATTGTTGCTGACTTGGAAGAACAGGGATATTTAGTTAAGATCAAAGAACATGAACATAACGTAGGAACACATGACCGCTGCGGAACAACAGTTGAGCCTATGATCAAGCCACAGTGGTTTGTGAAGATGGAAGAACTTGCAAAACCAGCGATCGAAGCTGTGAAGAACGGAGATCTGAAATTCGTACCAGAACGTTATACAAAGACATATCTTCATTGGTTAGAGAACATCCGTGACTGGTGTATTTCCAGACAGTTATGGTGGGGACACAGAATTCCAGCATATTACTGTGATGAATGTGGAGAAGTTGTCGTAGCAAGAGAAACACCGGAAGTATGTCCTAAGTGTGGATGCAAGCATTTCACACAGGATGAAGATACATTGGATACATGGTTCAGTTCTGCATTGTGGCCTTTCTCAACACTCGGATGGCCAGAGAAGACAAAAGAATTAGATTACTTCTATCCTACAAATACACTGGTAACAGGATATGATATCATTTTCTTCTGGGTAGTCAGAATGGTATTCTCAGGATACGAACAGACAGGAAAGAGTCCATTTGACACAGTACTGATCCATGGATTAGTTCGTGATGAACAGGGACGTAAGATGAGTAAATCCCTTGGAAATGGTATCAATCCATTGGATGTCATTGCACAGTATGGTGCAGATGCCTTAAGATTTACACTGATCACAGGAAATGCCCCTGGAAATGATATGCGTTACACAGAAAAACGTGTCATTGCAAGCCGTAACTTTGCAAACAAGATCTGGAATGCATCTCGTTTCATTATGATGAACTTAGAGCAGGCTGATTTCTCCGATGTTACATTAGAAGATCTTACAAGTGCAGACAAATGGATCTTATCTAAGTTAAATACACTTGCCAAAGATGTTACAGACAACATGGAGAAATACGAACTTGGTATCGCAGTTCAGAAACTAAACGACTTCTTATGGGAAGAATTCTGTGACTGGTATATTGAGATGGTAAAACCTCGTCTGTACAATGATGAAGACCAGACAAAGGCAGCAGCACTTTGGACATTAAATACAGTTTTAACAGAAGCATTAAAACTGTTACATCCATATATGCCATTTATCACAGAAGAGATTTATTGTAATTTAACAGATGAAGAATCTATTATGTTAGCAAAATGGCCAGAGTTCAAAGAAGAATGGAACTTCAAGGATGATGAGAAGGCTGTAGAGACGATCAAAGAAGCAGTCAGAGGAATCCGTAATGTTCGTGCAGAGATGAACGTATCACCAAAGAAGAAAGCACAGGTTTACGTGGTATCTGAAGATGCGGAGATCAGAGATATTTTTGAACAAGGGAAAGTTTTCTTTGCTACACTTGGATATGCAAGTGAAGTTATCATTCAGGATAACAAAGACGGAATCGGAGACGATGCAGTATCAAGTGTGATCGCAGGAGCTGTGATCTACATGCCATTTGCAGAATTAGTTGACATTGCAAAAGAGAAAGAACGTCTTGCAAAAGAAGAAAAACGTTTAAATGGCGAGATCAAACGTTGCGAAGGAATGCTTGGAAATGAAAGATTCGTAAGCAAAGCGCCTGAAGCGAAAGTTCAGGAAGAAAAAGACAAACTTGCCAAATATCAGCAGATGTTAGAACAGGTCAAAGAACAGATCGCAAGAATTTCATAAAGATCAGAAGTGGATGATAAAACGAGGTTTTGAAAAATGGAATTTACATTAGATTTACACACACATACAGTAGCCAGTGGACATGCGTATTCAACAGTACAGGAGATGGCAAAAGCAGCGGCAGATAAAGGATTGAAACTTCTAGGCATCACAGAACATGCACAAGGAATTCCTGGAACATGCGATGAGATTTATTTCCATAATATGCGTATTATTCCAAGAAAGATGTATGGGATCGATCTGATGTTTGGCTCTGAGATCAACATTATCGATCATGATGGAACTTTAAGTATGGAAGAGAAAATTATTGAGAAGACATTGGATATCCGAATTGCGGGAATCCATCTTCCATGTTATGAAGTTGGAACCGTCACGCAAAATACGAATGCCTATGTAAAAGCGATCGAGAATCCAATGATCGATATTATCAGTCATCCAGATGACAGTAGAATACCGATTGATTATGAAACGATCGTAGATGCGGCAAAAGAAAATCATACACTGTTAGAGATAAATAACAGTTCCTTGGATTCTTTGTCATCAAGAGTTGGAGCATGGCAGAATCTGCAGATCATGCTTCAGATGTGTAAAGAGAAGAAGGTGCCAGTAGTCGCAGGGACAGATGCACATTTTTCAAGTGCAGTTGGCGTGTTTGATCATGTGGAAGTCTTATTACAAGAGATGAATTTCCCAGAAGAACTAGTAGTGAATCGCTCTGTAGATGTGTTAAAACAAGAAATTTTACAACATCGTGAAATCCGAAAGATCGGGAGAGATTAAAAATAGAAACATCCATCGAGAATTAAAGTTCAGATGGATGTTTTTTTACTTTATTTTTCAGATAAAATGTAATAAATAATGTCAGAACAATAATTGGTAACATCAGTTTTTGCAGATAAGAAGCTATCTCCTGGAGTAAATTTTGAATAACAATTGTTTTTATCGGCACGAATGATACTCGTAGTATCCACAAATGACTTCATACTTTTATGGATCACAAGATCTTCCATAGGGAGATAATAATAATTTTTATAATCTTTGAGATAATGTTTTAGATGACCATTTTCCAAAGGACATGTAAGTATAGCATTTGAATGATCAAGAGTCAGAGATATGCCAGACTTTTCGTAATTGCAGCTGACAGGAATCTGTATATCAAGATTCAAATGAGCAACAAAATGATCATTTTCAATAAAATAGGATGATAAAGTAAATTCTTTATCAAGCAATGCGGGATAAGACATCAACGAATAAATTTTATGTAGACCGATAAGATCTTCGAGGTTATGTAAAAGTAGCGATTCTTTATTCTTGATCTCTCCATTCTCAAGATAATCCTGATAAGTTTTGATAAGTTTTTTTCCAGAAAGTTTGTCGGTTCGTTGAATTCCTAAATATTCTTCCAGATTCTTCTGCCGGAAATTCTTTAATCCCCACAGATTTTTATAAGGTTTTAAAATTTGATAAAGATCAAGATGTTCATACTGATCAAATGATGCATTGATCTTAAACTCCTTGATCTTCGATGTCAAAAAAGGAAGATCAAAAGTTTTGCCATTAAATGTGATCAGTGTATTATAAGGTTGGATAAATGCAAGAAAATCAGTTAAGATCTGTTTCTGAGATAGTCCGTCTTCATTAAACCATTGTGTTACATTTCCATCCATATCACAGCATCCGATCACAGTGATCGCTGAGATATCAGCACTCAATCCAGTTGTTTCTATATCAAAAAATAAAGATTGTTGTATGTTATGTTCCATAAAAATCCTTTCTGTGAACAAGAATCATATCCATAGATTTATTATATCGGCTTTTGATCGGATTTGCAATGAATGGAAAACCAGAGTATGACACTCCATCATATGATCATTTAAGATAAGAACATATGTACGGATTATTTGTGAATTCTGATTCAATAGACTGGACTGTTAAGACATGATAAGGTATAATACGAAACGAATGGAAAAAGACAGAATAAGGAGAAACCAAATTGATTTCATATATAAAAGGAATACTAGAAGATATGTCACCAGGGATGGTGGTTGTGGATAATCATGGGATTGGGTACCAGATGATGGTTCCGATGAGAGGAGAATCTTTTCCTAAGATCGGACAAGAAATCAAGATCTATACCCATATGCATGTAAGAGAAGATGATGTCAGTTTATTTGGCTTTTTATCAAAAGAAGAGAAAGAAGCATTTGAACTTCTGATCGGAGTCAATGGGATCGGACCGAAGGTAGGATTGTCTGTATTATCAACGCTGTCCGTTTATGAACTTAAGATGGCAGTGATCAGTGAAGACGTCAAGACAATTTCTAAGACCCCGGGACTTGGACCTAAGGGAGCAAAGAAATTGATCTTAGAATTAAAAGATAAGTTAAGCTTTGAGGAATTAGAAGAAGATGGTGTGGGAGCAGAGATCTTTGATACATCTGCAGACAGCAGTGATTCTGTGATGATCACGATCGAAGGATTAGTAAGTCTTGGATATTCAAAAAGTGAAGCAGCGATCGCAGTTAACAAGGTAGAAGATGCGAAAGATCTCACCCCAGAAGAACTTCTTAAAAAAGCATTGAAGAATATTATGATATAGATAGAGGGTAATTATGCAAAACAGAATGATTTCCACAGAACTTGTGGAAGAAGATATCAAAATTGAAAATCATCTGCGCCCACAAATGTTAAGTGATTACATTGGACAGGAAAAAGTCAAAGAGAATTTAAAGATTTTTATTGAGGCAGCCAAAAGTCGAGGAGAATCTTTAGATCATGTACTGTTTTACGGTCCCCCGGGATTAGGAAAGACAACACTTGCAGGGATCGTAGCAAATGAAATGGGTGTACATTTGAAAGTAACAAGTGGACCAGCGATCGAGAAACCAGGAGAAATCGCGGCAATTCTTAATAATCTGCAGGAAGGAGATGTCTTATTTATTGATGAGATTCACCGTTTAAATCGACAGGTAGAAGAAGTTCTGTATCCAGCAATGGAAGACTATGCCATTGATATATTAGTAGGAAAAGGACAGGCTGCGAGATCGATCCGGCTGGAACTGCCAAGATTTACATTAGTCGGGGCAACGACAAGAGCTGGAATGTTAACAGCACCGTTAAGAGATCGATTTGGAGTTGTAAACCGCTTGAATTTCTATAACAGTGAAGAGTTACAGACGATCATTGAACGGTCTGCAGAAGTCTTAGAGATTGGGATCGATCCAGAGGGTGCATTAGAGATTGCAAGAAGATCCAGAGGGACACCAAGACTTGCCAATCGTTTATTGAAACGTGTGCGAGATTTTGCACAGGTAAAATACGATGGACAGATCACATTAGAGATTGCAAGAGATGCACTGAATCATTTAGAAGTTGATACGATCGGGCTGGATCAGACAGATAGAAATTTATTAAAGACGATGATGGAGACATTTGAAGGAAGACCAGTCGGACTTGATACATTAGCAGCAGCGATTGGAGAAGATTCAGGAACGATCGAAGATGTGTATGAGCCATATCTGATCCAGAACGGATTGATTCAGAGAACACCAAGAGGAAGAGTTGTAACAAGAAGTGCATATGAGCATTTTCATTTGCCAATACCAGAGGATAGATAACAGATGAGAACAAAGAACAGACCAATTGAAGTATTAGCTCCAGCTGGTTCCATGGAATGCCTAAAAGCAGCAATTCTAAATGGAGCGGATGCCGTCTATTTAGGTGGAGAGATGTTTGGAGCCAGAGCTTATGCCGGGAATTTTAATAAGGAAGAACTATTAGAAGCAATCGATTACGTACATTTGTATGGTAAAAAATTATTTCTTACAGTCAATACTCTGATGAAAGAAGAAGAACTTCCATTACTGCCGGGATTTTTAAAACCTTTTTATGAGCAAGGACTGGATGCGGTGATTGTACAGGATTTGGGAGCTGTATCCGTGATCCGAAAACACTTTCCGAAACTTGAGATTCATGCGAGCACCCAGATGACGATCACAGGGGTTCATGGAGCAAGGATCGCAAAGAAAATGGGTGCAAAACGAGTTGTTCCAGCAAGGGAATTATCTTTGGAAGAGATTCAGGAGATTAAGGATGATACAGGACTTGACATGGAATGTTTTGTTCACGGAGCATTATGCTACTGCTATTCAGGACAGTGTTTTATGAGTAGTATGTTAGGTGGAAGAAGTGGAAATCGTGGGCGATGTGCAGGAACATGCCGTCTGCCATTTTATCTTGATGGGACAAAGAATACAAAGAATGCGTATCCATTAAGTTTGAAAGATTTATGTACCATTGAACATTTACCAGAGATTTTAGATCATGGAGTGGATTCCTTAAAGATCGAAGGACGCATGAAAGGTCCAAGATATGTCGGGGAAGTCACAAGAATCTACCGCAAATACGTAGATCTTTATCTTTCAGAAAAACCATATAAAGTAGAATCCGAGGATCTGAAGATCTTGATGGAAGTATTTAACCGTGGGGGATTTACTGGCGGATATTATAAAGAATATCATGGAAAAGATATGATGAGTATGAAACGGCCAGATCATCAGGGGTTATATGTTGGGAAGATCAGCAAACTTATGAAAGGTAAGATTTCTTTTACGGCCCAAGAAGATATCCACAAAGGAGATGCTTTGCAGATCCGTATCAATTCAGAAGAAAAAGTAGAACTTACCAGTCCCTCTGAATTTAAAGCAGGCAGCAAGGTTGTTTTAAATGGACAGAAAATGAAGAAACTTCATGAAGGCATGGAAATCAAAAGAACATTGAATCATCCAATGATCGAACGGATTGATGAAGGATTAAAGCAGAAAAAGAAAGAAAATCTTAAGGGAAAAATCATAATTCAGAAAGATCAGTGTGCTAAACTCATTCTCAAAGACGGAGAAGATCACATAGAAGTAATTGGTCCAGTGATCGAAGAAGCGCAGAAAAATGGTGCCATGCCAGCAGATATTGAGAAGCTTCTTAAGAAAACAGGACAGACCCACTATACATTTGAAGAATTAGAAGTTGTTCTTGGAGAGAACTTGTTCGTACCAGGTTCTGTGCTCAAGAAACTAAGAAAAGAAGCATTTGCACAGATGGATCAGACAAAGATTTTAAAATACAGAAGAACTTACGAAGATCCAGTCAAAGAAAATGATGTAGCAAGCAGTCAGGAACAGGAAGACAGCAAGATACAGATTGCAGTTTCTATGGAGAACCTTGAGTATCTGGATATTGTAACAGAAGACAGGGAAGTAATGAAGATCTATCTTTCATGGATGGAACTCAAACAGCAGGAGGATCCACAATCTATCCTGAATAAAATAAAGACTGCAGGAAAACAGTGTTATCTGATGCTTCCACAGATTGCAAGAAAACGTCAGATGGAAGAATTAAAGGCAAAGAAAGATCTTATATTTACAAATGAAATTGATGGGCTGCTCGTACGCAATTTAGAAGAATTTTCATGGTTGATCGAAGAAGGATACCAAAAGGAAATGATCGCGGATTACATGTTTTATGGATATAACAAAGAGGCTGTCAAAGAATACCAAAGATTATCAGGTATTCAAATTCGAATGACGTATCCATCAGAATTAAACAAAAAAGAGATGGAACAGTTAGAACTTCTGAATGCGGACCTATTCCTCTATGGTTATCAGCCATTGATGGTGTCTGCACAATGCGTGAAGAATAATCTTCGAGGATGTGATAAGACTCCATCTTGGCTGACATTAAAGGATCGTTACAATGCAAACTTCTTCGTTCACACAAGTTGTTGTGACTGCATCAATGAGATTTATAATGGAAAACCATTGTGGGTTGGAAATGAAGCAGGAATTCTTAATGATCTTCATCCATCCGTGATCCGTTTTCATATTACAAGAGAAAATGAGGTGCAGATCAAGGAGATTTTAAATGCAGCGAAATCTATACAGAAAGGGGAAAGAGCTTCTCTTGCCACAGAATATACGACAGGGCATTTAAAGAGGGAAGTTTTATAAAACCATATGATAGACATTATTACTACGATAGCAAAATATCTGATCATCATTATGTGTCTGATCTATACACTGTCATGTTATACAGTATTTCGTCCAAAGAATAGAGATAGAAAGGAAGACCTGTTAGACAATCAGGTCATCTATATGTTTGTATTTTTATTCTTATGTTACACAGTACTGTTTTTGCAGGAATTTGAATTAAAGATCTTGATCTTTTTTGCGGCACAAGTGATCTTTTTCGAGATTTTGATGATCGTATTTCCGAGAATCTATAAAAGATGTTCAAGACCGCTGATCAATAACACCTGTTTTTTGTTAGGAGTTGGGTTTGTGATCTTAACAAGATTATCATTTGATCTGGCAATGAAACAGTTTGCGATCGCGGCAGGAAGTGTGATCGTGACAAGTTTTATTCCATTGATGATGCATAAGATCACGATCTGGAATAAATTTGGATGGCTTTATGCAGTGGCAGGATTTTTACTGTTGTCTACAGTATTCGTGTTTGGTATCAACAAGTATGGGGCGTATAACTGGGTCAGCATTGCGGGACTTAAATTTCAGCCTTCTGAATTTGTAAAGATCATCTTTGTGTTCTTTGTTGCAGCACTACTTTCTAAGGCAAAGGAATTTAAAGATCTGGTAAAGATCACAGTGATCGCAGCACTTTATGTATTAGTGCTTGTTGTTGAGAAGGACTTAGGCGGAGCGTTGCTTTATTTTGTGATCTATCTGATGATGCTTTATGTTGCAACCGCAAAAGCAAGTTACTTATTTGGCGGTTTGGCAGCAGGATCTGTGGCTGCTATTATCGCAGATAAGATCTTTACTCATGTACAGATCCGTGTAGCGGTATGGAAAGATCCGTTTTCCATGATCGAAGGAAGAGGACTTCAGGTCTGTCAATCCTTATTTGCTATTGGAACTGGAAGCTGGTTTGGAATGGGACTTGGAAATGGACGGCCGTTTGATATTCCGGTCAGGGAATCAGACTTTGCCTTTTCTGTGATCTGTGAAGAATTTGGTGTGATCTTTGGAATCTGCCTGATCTTCGTTTTAATGAGCAGTTTTATCCTCTTTATGGATATTTCCACAAGAAGCAGAAAATTGTTTAACAAATTGTTATGCCTTGGATTCGGAGTTTGTTTCTTATTCCAGGTATTCTTAAGTATCGGTGGTGTGACAAAATTCATTCCATCCACTGGAGTTACGATTCCACTCGTAAGTTATGGAGGAACTTCTGTGATCAGTACTTTGATCATTTTTAATATCATACAAGGATTACATATGTTAGCAGATAGCGAGGAAGAAGAATATGAGCATATTAAGGCACAAGAATCAGAAAAACAATATACAAGACAAAACAACCGAAAGAATCAGTAAGATAAAGAAGAAAAAGAAAAAAAGAGCAAATCGCCAGATTCTGCAGATTACTTATATATTTGTTGTATCATTTTTGGCATTGATCGCTTATATTGCACATTTTGTTGCGGTAGATAGTAAAAATGTGATCACGAATGCGCACAACCGGAGATTACAGTCTATGGCAGAGAAAGTAGTACGAGGAAAGATCATCAGTAGTGATGGAAAGGTGCTGGCACAGACACTTACTGAAAATGGATCAGAGATCAGAGATTATCCTTATGGCAGAATGTTTGCACATGTTGTAGGATATAACGATAAAGGAAAGTCAGGACTGGAATCTGTATGTAACTTTGATCTGTTAAAATCGGATGCGAACTTGATGACACAGATCACAAGCAGCTTAAAAGGTGAGAAAAGTATAGGGGATAATGTATACACAACATTAAATACCAAAGTTCAGAAAGCAGCATATTATGCCTTGCAGGGACAAAAGGGAGCGGTTGTTGCGATGGATCCAGAGACAGGAAAGATCTACGCAATGGTATCCAAACCGGATTACAGACCAGCTTACGTCAAAGAAAACTGGACAGAATTAAATACAAGCAAGAATTCTTTGTTGTTAAACCGTGCAACGCAAGGATTATATCCGCCAGGATCAACATTTAAAGTTGTGACGGCATTAGAATATATGAGAGAACATAAAAACACATATAAGAATTTCAAATACCATTGTACTGGATATACAACGGTTGGAACTTTAAAGATTCATTGTTATGGAGGAGAAGCACATGGAACGGTGAATCTTGAACAGGCAATCGAGAAATCCTGTAACTGTGCGTTTGTGCATATGTCAGAAGAGATCAACAAAGGAAAACTCGCAAGTCTTGCAGGCGATCTGATGTATAATTCGAAAGTTCCGATCAATCTTCTTGCAAACAGCAGTCGTTTTGTTCTTGATAAGAAATCAGGAACTAATGAGATGGCACACACTTCGATCGGACAAGGTCAGACTTTGATCACACCACTTGAAAATGCGATGGTCATGTCTGCGATCGCCAATGATGGAGTTGTGATGCAGCCATATCTGGTAGAGAATGTCAAAAATATCGACGGTGGAGTGATCAAGGAAACAAAAGCATCAAAACTATCAGAACCTTTAGAGGCATCGGAATGTGAGACATTAAAGAAAATGTTGAGAAAAGTTGTCACAAAGGGAACTGGAACAAGAGCTTATTCTTCACACTATAATGTATATGGAAAGACAGGATCAGCAGAATATAACAGCGCGAAAGATTCCCACGCATGGTTTATCGGATGTGCCGAAAGAGGCGGGAAGAAGATCGTAGTCAGTGTTCTTGTAGAGGGTGGAGACTCTGGAGGACGAGTTGCGGCACCAATCGCAGATAAAGTATTTCATGCATTTTTAGATTGATATTTTCAAAAGAGTAAAACAGATAGCAGTTGAAATCAGTTCACAATCCATGTATAATATTTGTCAGAGAAAGACACACATACTTAGGCGAATAAGATCGTTTAAGAGACAGGAGGTTGTAACTGGTGACAAAAGCAACGAGCTGTGGTGGTGTCGTAATATTTAGAGGAAAGATTTTGCTGTTATACAAAAGTTATAAGAACCGATATGATGGCTGGGTACTTCCGAAAGGTACTGTTGAGCAAGGAGAGACTCACGAGCAGACAGCACTTCGTGAGGTAAAGGAAGAGACAGACGCGGACGCATCAATTATCAAGTATGTAGGGAAAAGTGAATATTCTTTCTATTCATTTCATGAACAGATCATAAAGAGTGTACACTGGTACTTGATGGAATCCGAGAACTATCACTCAAAACCTCAGAAGGAAGAGTTTTTTGTAGACTCAGGGTATTACAAATTTCACGAGGCTTACCACTTATTGAAATTTCCTAATGAGAAAGAGATCTTAAAACAAGCATATGATGAATATAAAAAGTTGAGATCTGCGAATCGTTGGGGTAAGAAAACAAGATAAATGAAGGAAAATCAGAGATATGATCAGAAGATATTTCTGGTTTTCTTTTTTAAAAAAACATATACTGCAAAGAAATTATGTATAAATCTAAGTATCTGCCACTAAACTATAACAAACAGGTTTGAGGTGGATGCATGCAGAAATGGAAAGTGATACTGCTCGTTGCAGCAATACTCGTTCAAAGCTTTCATTGTCCAGTCATGGCAAGAGAGGCAAGATTTTTAGAAACAGCAGCACCAGTACTTGATCTTTCAGCAAAATCAGCAGTAGTTATGGAACAGGAAAGCAAGGAAATCTTATTTGCGAAAGATAAGGATAAAGAACTTGCACCAGCCAGTGTAACGAAAATAATGTCCTTGCTGCTTATTTTTGAAGACTTAAAGCAAGGTAAGATCAAACTTACAGATACGGTTACAGTCAGTGAACATGCAGCATCTATGGGCGGCTCTCAGGTGTTTTTAGAAACAGGAGAGAAGCAGCAGGTACAAACATTGATCAAATGTGTTGTGATCTCAAGTGCGAATGATGCAGTTGTTGCATTGGCAGAGCATGTCTGCGGAAGTGAGGAAGCGTTCGTATCAAGGATGAACAAAAAAGCCAGAGAGCTTGGGATGAAACATACGACATTTCAAAATGCCTGCGGGCTTGATGCAAAAGGACATGTGACAAGTGCATATGATATTGCGTTGATGACGAGAGAACTTGCACAAAGATATCCAGAAGTTTTTAAATATACAAAGATCTGGATGGATACGATCATACATAAAACGAAAAAAGGTGAGAAAGAATTTGGTTTAAGTAACACAAACAAACTGATCCGCCACTACAATGGATGTACAGGAATGAAGACTGGAAGTACAGGGGAAGCAGGATTTTGTCTAAGTGCAACTGCAACAAGAAATAAGATTCATATGATTGCGGTAGTGATGGGGTGTGAAAGCTCTAAAGCAAGGATTAAAGATGCAAGAACTCTTTTGGACTATGGATTTTCAAATTGCCAGCGGATACACAGCGAAACTACAAGAAAAGAAATCGGAAGGATTCCAGTACAAAAGGGTCAGAGATCAGAAGTATCCTGCCAAGAAAAGGTGACTGCTGATCTGATCGATATTAAAACACAGAAGGGAAAGATCGTGAAAAAGATCAAGATAGATTCTGTGAAAGCACCAGTGAAGAAAGGACAGAAGATTGGTGAGATTCAATATAGCAAAGGTAATATTATGATCCATAAAGAAAAGATCCTGGCACAAGAAACAATAAATAAGGCAGATTTTTTGACACAGATTAAAAAAATTTCCACTCAATATTTCTTGATTTTAAGCCATTTTTTGTAATAAGTCCACAAAATTTCTTCACGATGGAAAATGAAAGAATTAAATTTTTCCTTGACGCTCTATATAATGAACTCATGAAGCAAAGAAACACAGATTCAAAGGAGGATTATAATGAGCGAATCTTGGTTAAATCTTGAAGGAAAAACAGTCATCGTAACTGGTGGAGCATCTGGAATCGGAAAAGCAGTTGCACAGGGATTCTTAAATGCAGGATCTAACGTAGTCATTTCTGATATGGCACCTGAAGCACCAGAGATGGACGAAGCAGCAGGAAAATTACTGTATGTGAAAACAGATGTTACAAAAGTAGCAGATGTTGAAGCAATGGTAGAAAAAGCCAAAGAAACATTCGGAACGATCGACGTATTAGTAAACAATGCCGGAATCAACATCCCTCGTTTGTTAGTAGATCCAAAAGATCCAAAAGGACAGTACGAATTAGATGAAGCAGTATGGGATAAAGTTTGCAATGTAAACTTAAAAGGTGTATTCTTCTGTGCACAGGCTGTTGGTCGTGTGCTTGTTGAAAAAGGTGAAGGAGTTATCATTAACATGTCTTCTGAAAGTGGTCTGGAAGGATCTGAGGGACAGAGCGTTTACGCAGCAACAAAGAACGCTGTAAACTCTTTGACAAGATCTTGGGCAAAAGAACTTGGAAAACAGGGAGTCAGAGTTGTCGGAGTAGCACCTGGAATCATGGAAGCTACAGGACTTCGTACAATTGCTTATGAATCAGCATTAGCATATACAAGAGGAATCACAGTAGATGACTTAAGAGCTGGATATTCTAAAACATCTACAATTCCACTAGGAAGATCTGGTAAATTATCAGAAGTTGCAGATATGTGTGTATATCTTGCAAGTCAGAGAGCTTCTTATGTTCATGGAGTTACAGTGAACGTAGCAGGAGGAAAAACAAGAGGTTAAAAACAATTAACCTGTATCAATAGAAAAGAGGATCAATATGAAACAGCTTTTTAACAATGAAAACAGAACCGCAGTTATTTTAAGGAATATCGAAATGCAATCTGTTTGCAGTGTAGAAAGCCTCGCGGCAAAGCTTGATGTGTCGCAAAAAACGATCCGCAATGACATTAAGGAATTGAATTGCCTGCTTGGAGGATACGCATGTATCAGCAATAACAAAGGAACATGTAAACTGATCGTGTTTGCACCGAAAGGTTTTACAGAAATCCGCAATAAGATTTACAAACAGGAAGACCTTTTTAATTCCAGTCATACAAGAATGGCATATATGTTCTGGCAGCTGATGCATGCCGAGGAACCGTATCTAACGGATGATCTTTCTGAGGAGATGAAGGTTGCCAGAACAACAACGATCGGTGATCTGAACCGATTAAGAAAGGTGATTGAGAAATACGACCTGAAGATCAAAGGGAAAGCCAATACAGGACTGGCTCTTTGTGGCGATGAGTATAAGATTCGCCTGTTCATCTTAGAGAATATCTATGAACAACTGTATTTAAACTTCCCACTTGGACAGATAATTCGTGAAAAACTATATGATTTTCAGGAAAGATTATCAATGGATGCACTGGGATTCGGTTTCTTTTACAGATTCTTCGTTGTGATGATTCAGAGAATGGAAAGTGGACATACGATTAAAAAGCTGGAGCCGAAATATGAAGAACTGTATGGAAGTTCAGCATACATGATCGTGGATGAGTTCCTTAATGAAATTGAACAGGTCAAAGGATATAAGATATCCAAAGAAGAGCGATTGTTTTTAAGTATATCTGTAGCAGGAATGAGAACACCGGCAAATACAGCAGAGATCGAGCAAAAGATCAGTATTTCGGAAGGTGTTGCAGATCTTATCATTGAAATTTTAGATCGGATCAAAGCAGAACTTAATGTAACAGTTGTAGCAAATGAATTATTTGATGATTTTGTCTATCACGTATTTTTTATGATCAACCGGCTAAAATATGGCTTTCATATTTATAATCCGATGGTTGATGATTTCAAGAACAAATACAGTGTAGCCTATAAAATGGCGGAGATTGCAAAAGGTGTTTTGGAAGAACGTGTAGGAATCGAGATGACAGAAGATGAGATGGGATTTCTGGCTGCTTATTTTGGAGTGTTTTTATTAGAGCAGGAACCAGAAAAGAAACGATGCAAGATCGCGATCGTTTGTGGATCTGGAAAGATCATCGGACGTCTGATCGAGAATCAGTTAAAGAAAATCTTTGATGTAGAACCGGAATTTGAAATTTTCTATGGTATCTTCGATGAAAATCGCAAAGATGATTTTGATTATATTGTTACGACGACAGAATTACATATGGATACGAAAACCCCGGTCATTTTTATGGATGAAGTATTCGATAGAGAATATATTCAACGTAAATTTGAAAATATGAGATACCTTTCTGAAGCAGGACGAACAATCCGAAAGGGAATAGATTCTTTGTTTATGAATTTATTAGATGAAACGAGATTTTTTGTTCTGGATCAAGAAAGTTCATATGATGAGAACGTTGATCGGATGGCAAGGGCACTTACCAATCAGGGAGAACTTGATGCAGGATTTGCCCAGAGAGTGAGAGAACGTGAAAAATATTCAACAATGGTTCTTGACCAGAATATTGCGTTTCCACATACAAAGAATATGCTGTCAAAATTAACATTGGCAATGGGTGTGTTTCCAGATATGTTAAAAGATGATAAATACGGAAATATCCGAATCATTATTTTACTGGGAATTCCTGAATCAATGGAAGATGACACAGTACTTGTCCGATTATATGATGATATTTTGTCGATTGGCAAGAAACCGGATGTCATTCCTAAGATCCAGAAAATGGAAAGCTACAGAGAATTTCTTCTCTATATTGCAGAAGAAAATAATATATTTGAGTAAGCGAAAAGGAGGAAGACGATGTCATTTATGGTCATAGCTGTGGCGATGCTTGCAGCATTTTGTCTGCAATTTTTATTTCAGATGGTGCAGATGAAAAGTTTTAATAAATTTTATACAAAACTTCGAAAAAAAGGCCGGGTTGCCATAGGAAAGGCAAAAGGCGGTTTTCATGCAGGTGCAATCGTTATGTTTGCGATCGATCAGGATGGAGTGATCATAGATGGTTGCTTTATGAGAGGATTTACAATGCTTGCACGATTTAAAAACTGGGATTTCTTTAATGGAATTGATGTTGGAACGATTAAAAAAGATGATTGTGCAACGATCGGTGTATCCTTAAGAAGAGCAGTGCTTAATGCTTCCTCAAATTACAACACGATTATGAGTGGAGGCGAAGTCTTAGAAAAGCCGAGTCTGTTTACAAGAATTGGAGACAAGATTTACGGTGTCAATAAGAAAAAAGCCTGAAATGAAAGGAGAATTATATGAATATCATTATTAAAGGTGCATCAGGATTCATGGGATTATTTGATACAGGTGCAGAAACATTTGTAAGCTGGGTGTCAGGAATTGTACCAAAGGTATTATTACTGTTAATCCTAATGAATACGATCATCGCCCTAATTGGACAGGAAAGAGTTAATAAATTTGCTAAAATATGTTCAGGAAACGTAATCCTTGCATATGGAGTATTACCATTTATTTCAGCATTTATGTTAGGAAACCCAATGGCATTATCAATGGGTAAATTCCTTCCAGAAAGAATGAAACCAAGCTATTATGCATCAGCTTCTTATCATTGCCATACAAACAGTGGAATTTTCTCTCATATTAACCCAGGTGAAATCTTTATTTACCTTGGAATTGCACAGGGTGTTCAGAAAGCTGGATTTGATATGACAGAATTAGGTCTTCGTTATATGTTAGTTGGTCTTGTTATGAACTTCTTCTCAGGATGGGTAACAGACTTTACAACAAAGATGGTTATGAAACAGCAGGGAATCGAATTAAGTAACGAATTGAAATAAGATGGATTTACGAGTGTAATTAGGAGGAAAAACTATGTCAGAATATAGAGCGATTACGATCACACAGGGAAGCGGTGGATTTGGTGGTCCATTAACAGTAGAACCTAAAGAAGGAAAAGATGTATTATTATATATCACAGGTGGTGGAGCAGAACCTGATATCTTACCTAAAATCGTAGAATTAACAGGATGCCGTCCAGTTAACGGATTTAAGACATCTGTTCCAGAAGAAGAGATCTTCCTTGTGATCATTGACTGTGGTGGAACACTTCGTTGTGGAATTTATCCACAGAAGAGAATTCCAACGATCAATATCAACCCAGTTGGAAAATCTGGACCAATGGCAAAATATATCACAGAAGATATTTATGTATCTGGTGTTAAAAATGATAACATTGCATTGGCAGATGGATCTGCAGCACCTATTTCAGAAGCAGCACCTGCAAAAGAAGAAAAAGACTTCAAATACAGCGCAGATAAGAAAGTATCTGAAACAATGGGAAGCTCATCAAAATCAAGCTTGATCCAGAAAATTGGTATGGGAGCTGGTAAAGTCGTTGCTACTTTCAATAGTGCAGCGAAAGAATCTACAAACACAGTACTTCATACGATCATTCCATTCATGGGATTCGTATCATTGCTGATCGGTATCATTCAGGGATCTGGATTCGGTAACTGGTTTGCTAAATTATTACAGCCATTATGTGGAAATATCATCGGACTTGTAATCTTAGGATTTATTTGTTCTATTCCATTCTTAAGCTGTCTGCTTGGACCTGGAGCTGTAATTGCTCAGATCGTTGGAACATTGATCGGTGTAGAAATTGGTAAAGGAAACATTGAACCAAGCCTTGCACTTCCAGCATTATTTGCAATCAATACACAGTGTGCTTGTGACTTCGTTCCAGTAGGACTTGGACTTGCAGAAGCAGATCCTGAAACAGTAGAAGTTGGTGTACCAGCTGTACTGTACTCAAGATTTATCACTGGGGTACCTCGAGTTATCGTTGGTTACTTAGCAAGCTTTGGATTATATGCAGCAAAATAAAAATAATTATTAGTGAGAAAGGAAAGTAGTATTATGTATCAGGTAACGATTAAAGGAAAAGGAGCTATGGTAGACGCATTTAGAGAAGAAGGGATCTTCGTTACATTTGGTGATAACGCACCAGATACTCTGAAAGATTTCTGCTATTCCATCGATGTAAATCCAGTAGATGGAGAAGTAACTCCTGGATGTAAACTTGTAATTGACGGTAAAGAATTCAAGATTGTAAAAGTTGGAGAAGTTGCCAACGAGAATCTGAAGAATTTAGGACATGTTACATATAACTTTGGTGGAGAAGACGCTGAGTGTCTTCCAGGAACTATCTGTATGGAAAAGGCAGAGCTTCCAGCACTTGATATCGGAAGCACGATCGCAATCGTAAAATAAGGCTGCTTTCCAGACAGTAATATTATAATGAGAAAAAGAGGATGTCAGAATCTAGGCATTCTCTTTTTTTGTACAATATTCCTAAAGATGTTGTGCTATGGGTTGTTTTTTTTTGCTATATCTAGTAAAATAGGAAAAAGACATTTACGAATCAGAAGATGGATTGGGAAACAGAGAGAAGGAGTGTTTATGATTCCTTTATGGATATGGATCATAGCAGTGCTGTTGGTTGTGGGGATTGCCGTGGCAGTGCTTTTAAGCAGCTATGAAAATAAGAGATTGACAGTTGAATATTACGAAATAGAGTCAGAAAAGATTCCAGAAGCATTTGATGGATATCGGATCGTGTTTTTAACAGATCTGCATTGTGCACAGTTTGGAGAGAATAATCAGGAATTGATCGAACGAATTGATGAATGCAGACCGGATATGATCCTGGTTGGAGGAGATATGGTAATAAGCCGCGAATCTTCGAATGAGGAAGTGCCGCTTGCACTGATGAAAGAGTTATCTGCAAAGTATCCGATCTATTATGCGGATGGAAACCACGAACTGAAACTTGCAAGGAATGAAGAAATCTTTGGTGTGCGTTATAAAGATTATGTTCATAGTCTGAAAGAGTATAACATACATCACATTTCGAATGAAACGATCGTAATTCAGTCAGAGACTGGATTTATTTCTTTAACGGCGTTTGATCTTGAGAAGAAATATTATCAGAGATTTCATGTACCGCGCATGCCGCTTTCTCATATGAAATCTGTGGTAGGAAGTTCTCCAGGAAACATTTTTCATATTTTATTAGCACATAACCCAAACTATTTAAAAACATATGCAGATTGGGGCAGTGATCTTGTCTTAGCTGGTCATTTCCATGGAGGAATGGTAAGAATTCCGAAATTTGGAGGTGTGATCTCACCGCAATTTCAGATTTTTCCAAAATACGATGCAGGAGAGTTTCATGAGGGAGAGACAACGATGATCTTAAGCCGTGGACTTGGAAACCATTCCATCAAATTAAGATTGTTTAATAAACCAGAGATTTCATGCATTGAATTAAAGAAGAGAGACTGATTTATGGGAATAGATATTAAGGTAAATGCATTTGAAGGACCATTAGATCTTCTGTTGCATCTGATCGAGAAGAATAAAGTGGATATTTATGATATTCCAATCTCTGAGATCACAAGCCAGTATCTTGATTATATCCGCTCTATGGAAGAGGAAGATCTTGATGTGATGAGTGACTTTCTCGTTATGGCAGCCACATTATTAAAGATCAAGGCGAAGATGTTGCTTCCAGTGAAGGAAGAAGAGGAAGAAGAAGGAGATCCGAGAGAAGAACTTGTAAGAAGACTGATTGAATATAAGATTTATAAATATGCTTCTTTACAGTTGAAAGAACGAGAGATGACGGCAGAGAAGAGTTTTTTTAGATCACCAGATATTCCACCGCAAGTACTTGCATACAGAGAAGAGATCGATCCTGTGCAGATGTTATCAGAGGTAACTTTACAGAGGATTTCTGAAGTTTTTCAGTTTGTGATGAGAAAACGACAGGATAAGTTAGATCCGATCCGAAGCGAATTTGGGGAGATCAAGCAGGAAGAGATCAAATTAGAAGATAAGATCACGGAAGTGTATAATTATATTATACAATATAAAGAAGTGAACTTTTATGACCTTCTAAACGAACAGGAGACAAAAGAAGCAGTGATCGTCACATTTCTGGCGGTTCTTGAATTGATGAAGACAGGAAAGATTTACGTTCAACAGGAAAATATCGAAGATGATATTTTCATACGGGCACTGGAGTAATGAATTTATGAAGAATAAACTTGCAGCGATCGAAGGAATTTTATTTTCGATGGGAACAAGTGTGACAAGGCGGCAGCTGATGGAGGCACTTGAGATAGATAATGAACAGTTTGATGAGTTGATCAAACTGTTACAGACAGAATATGACAAAGAAGAGAGAGGAATCCGGTTATTGGAACTGGATGATGCTTATCAGCTTTGTACCAAAACAGAATATTATGGATCATTGATAAGAATTGTGAATCATCCAAAGAAACCAAGGCTTACGGATGTAATGCTTGAGACTTTATCGATCATTGCTTATAAGCAGCCAGTAACGAAACAAGAGATTGAAGCGATCCGAGGTGTGAAATGCGATCATCCGATCAACAAGCTGTTAGAATACCGGCTGATCAAAGAGGCTGGACGGCTGGATGCGATCGGGCGTCCGATCTTGTTTCGTACGACAGAAGAATTTTTGAGATGTTTTGGAGTAAAATCAACAGATGATCTTCCAGTTGTTGGAGAAGAACAGGTGGAAGATTTTAAAATACAGGCTCAGGAAGAAGTGAAATATACACTAGATGAGACTAGTCTGGAAGAAGAGATGGAGGAGATGTAGTATGGGTAAAATGACAGGAAATGAATTTCTGGTAAAGGCATTACAAGAAGAAGGCGTAGAGAAGATCTTTGGATACCCGGGTGCGTGTGTCATTGATATTTTTGATGAAATCTATAAGCAGGATCAAGTAGAACTGATTCTTCCAAGACATGAGCAGGGGTTGATCCATGCGGCAGATGGATATGCAAGAGCTACAGGAAAAGTTGGTGTCTGTCTGGCAACAAGTGGACCAGGTGCCACAAACCTTGTTACAGGAATAGCAACAGCGAATTATGACAGTGTGCCATTGGTGTGTTTTACAGGACAGGTTGCCACAAATCTGATCGGTAATGATACATTTCAGGAGATCGATATTGTCGGAGTTACAAGAAATATCGCGAAATTTGTTATAGTTGTCCGTAAAAGAGAGGATTTGAATCGCCTGATCAAAGAGGCATTTTATATTGCAAGAACAGGAAAACCGGGACCAGTCTTATTAGATCTCCCAAAAGATGTGATGGCAGAATTAGGAAGTGATGAATATCCAGAGGAAGTCAATATCCGTGGATATAAACCAAACACGAAACCACATCATGGACAGATTCTTCGTGCAATGAATATGATCTATGATGCGAAACGTCCATTATTCTTAATTGGTGGAGGTGCGAAGATCGCAGGGGCACAAGAAGAGATGTGCAAATTAATGGAAACATTAAAGGTTCCAGTTGTTACAACGATCATGGGACGAGGGATCGTACCAACAAATCATGAATTATATTATGGAAATATTGGAATGCATGGAAATTATGCTGCAAATCAGGCAGTAAATGATTGTGACCTGTTGATTTCCATTGGAACAAGATTTAATGACCGAATTACAGGAAAACTTGGAACATTTGCATCGGATGCCAAGATCATTCATATTGATATTGATACAGCGGCGATCTCTAAGAACGTTACGGTTGATGTGCCATTGGTAGGAGATGCAAAAGAAGCCATCGCATTAATGTTGTCTATTGCAGAAAATGAAGAACCATGTAAAGTAGATGAATGGCTGTCAAGAATGAATGAATGGCATGAACAAAAGCCATTAGTAATGGAAGAAAAAGAAAAATTAGTTCCAAAACAGGTCATTGATGCGATCAATGAGTATTTTGATGAACCAATTGTTACAACAGACGTTGGACAGAATCAGATGTGGACGACACAGTTCTTACAACTATATGGAAGACGACAGATGCTGACATCTGGTGGACTCGGAACGATGGGTTATGGGCTTCCAGCAGCAATTGGTGCAGCAATTGGTAATCCAGGAAGAGAAGTTGTTTGTGTATCTGGAGATGGTGGATTTCAGATGAATTCCCAGGAGATCGCGACAGCTGTGATTCAGGAACTTCCTATTACAATCTGTATTTTAAATAATGGGTATCTTGGAATGGTGAGACAGTGGCAGGATCTCTTCTATGATAAAGCATATGCAGGTACATGTTTAAGAAGAAGAAAGAGTTGTGAACATCATTGTGATGGAGATTTTTCAAAATGTCCGCCATATACACCAGATTTTGTAAAACTTGCTGAAAGTTATGGAGCACAGGGGATCAGAGTCTTTAAGAAAGAAGAAATTATCCCAGCATTTGAGAAAGCAAAAGCGAAAACAGATGGGCCAACGATCATTGAATTTATCATTGAGAATGAAGAACTTGTTATGCCAATGGTGAAACCAAATGGATCTATCACAGATCTGATCATGGAACGTGGAGAAGAATAGGAGGAATGAAAATGGGTAATCAGATGGAAAGAAGATGGCTTTCCTTGTTCGTAGAAAACCGTGCTGGTGTTCTTGCAAGAATTTCCGGACTATTCTCTGGAAAAGCCTACAATATACACAGTCTTACAGTTGGAGAAACAGAAGATCCAACAATGTCTCGTATGACGATCTGTATTGATGCAGATGAAAAGACATTTGAACAGGTCAAGAAACAGTTAAATCGAAGCGTGGAAGTTATTAAAGTTATTGACTATACAGATACATCGATCCGAACAAAGGAAATCATGTTTATCAAAGTGAAAAGTCTTACAGAGAAGCAGATGGCAGAGATCTTCCAGATGGCAGAAGTGTTCCGTTTCCTGATCAAGGATATGGGAAAAGACAGCTTATTAATAGAAGCAATTCGTACAGAGACAAAGAATGATTCTATTTTAAAGGTGTTTAAAGAACGTTATACAAATATTGAAGTAGTCAGAGGTGGTCCGGTAGCAATCGATTGTATCAGCATGCAGGATCGTTAATGATCAGAAGACAATAATATAGAAGAGAAAAGAGAGTTTGGCGTTTTAACGCACACACCAAGCTCTCTTTTTTGCGTGTACAGAAATAAGTTTTTAAAAAATATGGGGATTTTTCATAGGAATAAAAAGTTTTTTCTTTCAATGAAAAAATACAGGGATGTGTTAAGTTAGACATGTTGAAAGTGAAGTAAATTTAACAAAAAATCAATTTATAAAGCGTGTAAATATATTTATATTGTAAAAATTGTTATTTTTTTCACGAAAAAATCAGGATTATTTCATAGAAAATACAAGAAAGTTATCAATTTGGTGAGAAAGTGTCATAAGTTATGTCGGATTGTGTTAAAAAAAATACAATCCGACAAGGACATTGTATACATCGAAAAAATACGTATTTATGCGGTTTTTGGCACTTTGCACAATTTATTGAAAATCTTTTTAAAAAATAGCAATTGAAAATGAGAAAAGATTGTGATAGTATTAACATATCGGCGAGAGAGAAGATCGCCAAAGTATAATAATCAAGAATATGGAGGAAAATTGATATGGCAAAGAAAGTAGTTATCGCAGGAGCATGCCGTACAGCGATTGGTAAAATGGGTGGAGTACTCAGCACAGTACCAGCAGTAGACATGGGATCAATCGTAATCAAAGAAGCATTAAAGAGAGCAGGAGTTCCAGCTGATCAGGTAGACCATGTATACATGGGATGCGTTATCCAGGCAGGATTAGGACAGAACGTTGCTCGTCAGGCTTCCTTAAACGCAGGACTTCCAATTGAAACACCAGCAGTTACAGTTAACGTAGTATGTGGATCAGGATTAAACTGTGTAAACATGGCAGCACAGATGATTCAGGCAGGAGATGCTGATATCGTTGTTGCCGGTGGTATGGAAAGCATGTCAATGGCTCCATTTGCATTACCAAAAGCACGTTTCGGATATCGTATGAACAACGGAACACTGGTAGATACAATGGTTAACGATGCATTAACAGATGCATTCAATCACTATCACATGATGATCACAGCTGAAAACGTAGCAGAACAGTGGGGATTAACTCGTGAAGAATTAGATGAGTTTGCAGCAGCTTCTCAGCAGAAAGCAGTCGCAGCTCAGGAATCAGGAAGATTCAAAGATGAGATCGTTCCTGTAGAAGTAAAACAGAGAAAGAAAACAGTTATCGTAGATACAGACGAAGGACCAAGACCTGGAACAACAGCTGAATCTTTAGCAGGATTAAGATGCTGTTCAGGAAAAGAAGGTGGAATGGTTACAGCTGGTAACGCATCAGGAATCAACGATGGTGCAGCAGCAGTCGTAGTAATGAGCGAAGAAAAAGCTAAAGAATTAGGTGTTACACCAATGGCTACATATGTAACAGGAGCTCTTGGTGGTGTAGATCCATCTATCATGGGTGTTGGACCAGTAGCTTCTACAAAGAAAGCTTTAGCAAAAGCAAACTTAACAATTGACGATATGGACCTGATCGAAGCAAACGAAGCTTTCGCAGCACAGTCTGTAGCAGTAGCAAGAGATCTGAAATTCGATATGAGCAAAGTAAACGTAAACGGTGGAGCAATCGCTCTTGGACATCCAGTAGGAGCTTCAGGATGCCGTATCTTCGTTACACTGCTTCATGAAATGCAGAAGAGAGACGCTAAGAAAGGTCTTGCAACACTTTGCATCGGTGGTGGAATGGGTTGCACAACTATCGTTGAAAGAGACTAATTAATTATAGATAATTAGGAAAGGAGAATTCTTAGAATGGAATTCGTTACATATGAACAGGACGGTTTTGTAGGTGTTGTAACAATCAATCGTCCAAAAGCATTAAACGCATTAAATAGTGAAGTATTAAAAGAGATCGAAGCAACTTTTGATGCGATTGACTTAGATGCAACAAGAGCCGTTGTATTAACAGGTGCTGGAGATAAATCTTTCGTTGCCGGTGCTGACATCGGAGAGATGAGTACATTAACAAAAGCAGAAGGAGAAGCTTTCGGTAAGACAGGAAACGATGTATTCCGCAAGATCGAAACATTCCCTATTCCAGTTATCGCAGCAGTCAATGGATTCGCTTTAGGTGGTGGATGTGAGATTTCCATGAGTTGTGATATCAGAATCTGTTCTGAAAACGCAATCTTTGGACAGCCTGAAGTTGGTCTTGGAATCACACCAGGATTCGGTGGTACACAGAGACTTGCTCGTATCGTCGGAGTTGGAAAAGCCAAAGAAATGATCTATACAGCATTTAACATCAAAGCTGAAGAAGCTTACAGAATCGGACTTGTGAATGCAGTATATCCACAGGAGGAATTATTAGCAGCAGCTAAGAAATTAGCTAACAAGATCGCATCTAATGCACCAATCGCAGTACGTGCATGTAAGAAAGCAATCAACGAAGGTCTTCAGGTAGATATGGATCAGGCAATCGTTGTTGAAGAAAAAGCTTTTGGAAGCTGTTTTGAAACAGAAGACCAGAAAGCAGGAATGGGTAACTTTTTAGAGAAAGACAAAGCTAAGAAATTAAAAGTTGTTCCTTTCCAGAACAAATAATAATGAAATTTAATATATTTTCAGTCTGCGGTATTTGCTGCAGACTGAAAAACCACATAGTAAAATAATTTTACAGGAGGAATTATAATGAAAGTTGGAGTAATCGGCGCTGGAACAATGGGTAGCGGAATCGCACAGGCATTTGCACAGACAGAAGGATATGAAGTATGCTTATGTGATATTAATGAAGAATTTGCAGCAAACGGAAAAGCTAAAATCGCAAAAGGTTTAGAAAAACGTGTTGCAAGAGGAAAAATGGAACAGGCAGCTGCAGATGCTATCTTAGCAAAGATCACAACAGGTGTAAAAGATATCTGTACAGACTGCGATTTAATCGTAGAAGCAGCTATTGAAAACATGGAAATCAAAAAACAGACATTCAAAGAATTACAGGATATCTGTAAAGAAGATGCTATCTTTGCTACAAATACATCTTCTTTATCAATCACAGAAATTGGTGCAGGACTTGATCGTCCAATGATCGGTATGCATTTCTTTAACCCAGCTCCTGTTATGAAACTGGTTGAAGTTATCGCTGGTATCAACACACCAAAAGAAGTTGTTGATAAGATCAAAGCAATCGCTGAAGAAATCGGTAAAACACCTGTACAGGTTGAAGAAGGTGCTGGATTCGTAGTTAACAGAATCTTAATCCCTATGATCAACGAAGCAATCGGAATTTATGCTGATGGAGTAGCTTCTGTAGAAGGTATTGATACAGCTATGAAATTAGGAGCAAACCATCCAATGGGACCTTTAGCTTTAGGTGATTTAATTGGATTAGACGTTTGCCTTGCAATCATGGAAGTACTTTACAATGAATTCGGTGATACAAAATATCGTCCACATCCATTATTAAGAAAGATGGTTCGTGGAGGATTATTAGGATGTAAGACTGGTAAAGGATTCTACGATTACAGCAAGTAAGAAAAAGAGCTTTTCTTTTGCATCCGGAGATGGTGAACTCCGGATGCAGAAGTTAACTTTATAGAAATCATGATGGAGGAATAAAGAATGGATTTCACATTAAGTAAGAAACATGAAATGGCAAGAACTCTTTTCAAAGAGTTTGCTGAAAAAGAAGTAAAGCCTCTTGCACAGGACGTGGATGAAAATGAACAGTTTCCAGTTGAAACTGTAGCAAAAATGGCTAAAGCAGGATTCTTAGGTATTCCAGTTCCTAAAGAATATGGTGGACAGGGATGCGATCCATTAACATACGTTATGTGTGTTGAAGAATTATCAAAAGTTTGTGGTACAACAGGTGTTATCGTTTCTGCACATACATCTCTTTGTATTGATCCAATCCAGACTTTTGGTACAGAAGAACAGAAGAAAAAATATATCCCAGATTTAGCATCTGGTAAGAAATTAGGAGCTTTTGGTCTGACAGAACCAGGTGCTGGTACAGATGCACAGGGACAGCAGACAAAAGCCGTATTAGACGGAGACGAATGGGTATTAAACGGATCTAAGTGCTTCATTACAAATGGTAGCTACGCAGACGTTTATATCGTAATCGCAGTAACAGGTGTTGTTGAAAAACGCGGAAGAAAGATGAAAGAAATTTCTGCATTCATCGTAGAAAAAGGAACTCCAGGTTTCACATTCGGAACAAAAGAAAAGAAAATGGGTATCCGCGGATCAGCTACATATGAATTAATTTTTGAAGACTGCCGTATTCCAAAAGAAAATCTGTTAGGAAAACAGGGTAAAGGTTTCGGTATCGCAATGCATACTCTTGATGGAGGACGTATTGGTATCGCTTCTCAGGCTCTTGGACTTGCAGAAGGTGCTTTAGAAAGAACAATCGAATATGTAAAAGAAAGAAAACAGTTCGGACGTTCTATCGGACAGTTCCAGAATACACAGTTCCAGTTAGCTGATATGGCAACAAAAGTAGAAGCTGCAAAACAGTTAGTATACAAAGCTGCTATGGCTAAAGCTACTCAGAAAGTATACAGTGTTGAAGCTGCTATGGCTAAATTATATGCAGCAGAAGTTGCTATGGAAGTAACAACAAAAGCTGTTCAGTTACATGGTGGTTACGGATACATCAGAGAATACGATGTAGAACGTATGATGCGCGATGCTAAGATCACAGAAATCTACGAAGGAACATCTGAAGTTCAGCGTATGGTTATTTCTGGAAACTTATTGAAATAGGGAGGTACTTACCGTGAAGATAGTTGTTTGTGTAAAACAGGTACCAGATACAAAAGGTGGAGTTAAATTCAACCCAGATGGTACATTAGACAGAGGTGCTATGCTTACTATCATGAACCCAGATGACAAAGCTGGATTAGAAGCAGCACTTAGAATTAAAGATGAATATGGAGCTGAAGTTACAGTTCTTACAATGGGACTTCCAAAAGCTGACGAAGTTCTTCGTGAAGCTATGGCAATGGGTGCTGATAAAGGTATCCTTGTAACTGACAGAGTATTAGGAGGAGCTGACACATGGGCAACTTCTACTACATTAGCTGGAGCATTAAGAAATCTTGACTATGATCTGATCATCACAGGACGTCAGGCTATCGATGGTGATACAGCTCAGGTTGGACCACAGATTTCTGAACATCTTGATATTCCAGTTATCTCTTATGCAGAAGACATTAAAATTGACGGTGACAGCGTAGTTGTACAGCGTCAGTATGAAGATAGATACCACATCTTAAAAGCTAAAATGCCTTGCTTAGTTACAGCATTAGCTGAATTAAACGAGCCAAGATATATGACTCCAGGTGGAATTTTTGATGCATATGATGCAGAAGTAACTGTTTGGGGAAGAAAAGACCTTAAAGATGTAGAGGATTCTAACCTTGGTCTTGCTGGATCTCCAACTAAGATCGCAAAAGCATCTGACAAAGTAAGAAAAGGTGCTGGAGAAAAAGTTACACTTGATCCAGAAGAAGCAGTAGATTATATCATGGATAAATTAGCTGAAAAACATGTAATTTAGTGAAAAGGAAAAGTGGTGAATAAAATGGGTTTAGAAGAATATAGAGGCGTATACGTCTTTGCACAGCAGGTAGATAACGAATTAAGCGGAATCGCATTCGAATTACTTGGAAAAGCAAAAGACTTAGCAAAAGACTTAGATACAGACGTAACTGCTGTTCTTGTAGGTTCTGACGTTAAAGGATTAGTAGATGATCTTGCAAAATACGGTGCTGATAAAGTTATCGTAGTTGACGATCCAGAATTAAAAGAATACAGAACAGAACCATATACACATGCATTAGCATCTGTGATCAATGAATACAAACCAGAGATCATGTTAGTTGGTGCGACAGCAATCGGTCGTGACCTTGGACCTCGTGTATCTGCACGTGTTCAGACAGGTTTAACAGCTGACTGTACAGTTCTTGAAATCGGTGATTTCCCATTAAGAGCAATCCCAGGAAAAGAACAGAAACACAATCAGTTATTAATGACTCGTCCAGCATTCGGTGGAAATACAATCGCAACAATCGCTTGCCCAGACAACAGACCTCAGATGGCAACAGTTCGTCCTGGTGTTATGCAGAAGATTGATCCTATTGAAGGAGCAAAAGCTGAAGTTATCGAATACAATCCTGGATTTACTCCAGACAACAAATACGTTGAAATCATGGATATCGTTAAATCTGTTACAGATACAGTAGATATCATGGATGCTAAGATCTTAGTATCTGGTGGACGTGGAGTTGGAGAAGAAGGATTTGGAATGTTAAAAGAATTAGCTGAAGTTCTCGGAGGAGAAGTAAGCTGTTCTCGTGCCGTTGTTGATAACGGATGGCAGCCAAGAGATATCCAGGTTGGACAGACAGGAAAAACTGTACGTCCTAACGTATACTTCGCAATTGGTATTTCTGGAGCAATCCAGCACGTTGCAGGTATGGAAGAATCTGATATCATCGTTGCAATCAACAAAGATGAAACAGCTCCTATCTTTGATGTAGCTGATTACGGAATTGTTGGAGACTTAAACAAGATCGTTCCAGCTTTAACAGAAAAATTAAGAGCAGTTGTTAAATAATCATTTTTTGAGAATTTAATTTTTAAAGAGTCCGCGGATCAATACTTCCGCGGACTTTATGTATTGTTAAAAATAATTGACAGATTATGGAAAGTGTGATATTCTATATGCATAGTTAAAAGTTCATATTTATTCATAGGGCAAACCTGTTGAAAGACAGGGACGCAAAGTCAGAAGGGTCTAAGGTCTTATTGGACTATGACAGCCGGTTGCCACATTTAGCATTAAGGGAATGTGATATGGGTATTTAATCCAGATAGAGGCAGCCGTTATAGAAGAGATAATTCTATGAATGGTTTTTTGGTGTCAGGAAGTAGGGAGCCAGATAATAGAATCTGCCATACCGAGAGAATATCAGAAGTTGGTCCTATTAGAATATGAAATTTTATGTTTTCCACAGATTTTATTTGTGAAGGGCTTCACAGTAAGATTACTGGCAAGGGGTTGCCGATTCTTCATTGGTGGGAATACATGGGGATTTTTCATATTAGAAGAAGTCATGGTGTAGGGAACCATGACTTTTTATTTTCGTAGAAGAATTCTGTATAGCAGGATTCTTTCTTTTTGCGTAAAAATGATCGATATGATAAAATGATACACAATGGATAAAACAAAAAGGAGACAATCAATCATGGAACATATACAGAAAGATGATATTATTATCAGAAAAGGAATTTTACATATTTTGGACAGCCACACAGGATATCTTGGCTTATCCAGTCAGCTTTTGGAGATGGGACCAGATTTAATGGAATTTGTCAGAGGACATATTTTTAAGATCATGGAAAGTGATGATGCAAAAAGATGTCAGTTCAATGGAAGTGTTTCGCCAGTATTAAGTTTGTTAGAGAGCATGGAAGAATCAGATGATGAGAGCTTTATAGAGGCGACAAGAGTTTTAGGAGAAAATCTGTTTGATATCATGTGTGATAGTGTAACGATTCCTGCAGCGGATCTTCTTTGTGTGACTTTTCAGGTACAAAGTGTAATTCATATCGCACTGCTTAAGATGAATTACAAAGTGACTTATGTACATCGAGAAGAGGAAGATGCAGAAGCAAATGATATCGTGAAACAAAGAGTTATGCCAACGGATTCGGCAAAGCTTACAGAAGCAGTGATCATCGATCTGACAGAATACAAAGTACGTCTTGTAGAGAAAAAGTATGAGATGTTGAACGGGGATAAGATCAACTATCTTTCTGAGAGATTCTTACAATGCTATGCAGATCTGGCACCAAAGAAGAAATTTCAGATTCTAAATAAAGTTATTAACGATATAAACAACCATTATCCAGAAGATGGGATTGCGAAACGTTTGGACATGAAAAGCCGATTAAGAGAAGAATTTACGGAAAATCAGGCGTTTAAGGTGAATGAGATCGGGGATAAACTATTTGGAAATCATCAAGGTAAGAAGCAGGAATTTGATGAGAAGATTGAACGATATGATATGCAATATGATACATTTACAGTAGCAAAAGAAAATACAGTCAAGAAACTGGAATATCAGATGTTAGAGACGGATACAGGAATTGAGATCAAGATTCCGATGGAAGAATATAATACCAAAGATAATGTTGAGATCATTGAAGAGCCAGGCGGAGGCAGTACGATCATCATTAAGAATATAGAAAATGTAAAAATTAAATAATCAAATAAAAATCCCGAATCTGTAAAAGGTCCGGGATTTTTATTTGGTTTGGAAAATTTAAAAAACAATTATTAAAATAATTGATTGTTAGCTTATTTGTTGGATCTTCTCCAGATATGAGCAGTTTCCGCATCTTTGATCAGCTGATCTCTGAAATCTGGATGAGCGATATTGATCAAGGCTTCTGCACGTTCCCATGTAGACTTACCTTTTAAGTTTGCCATACCATATTCTGTAACGATGTAATGAGCATTCGAACGAGTATCTGTAACGACAGATCCATTATGTAATGTAGGAAGGATTCTTGAGAATGTTTCCCCTTTCTTATTTGTGAAAGTAGAAGATAAGCATACAAAACTCTTTCCACCATTAGATAAGTAAGCACCCATAACGAAATCAAGCTGTCCACCGGCACCACTGATCTGACGGATTCCTGAAGACTCAGCACTAATCTGTCCATATAAGTCAACATCTACCGCATTGTTGATAGAGATAAAGTTATCGATAGATGAAATCGTAGCGATGCTGTTTGTATAATCAACAGGAGCGCTCATGCACTCTGGGTTATCATTTAAATAATCATATAATTTTTTCGTACCTGCTGCGAAAGCATAAGTCTGACGGTAACGATCGATGTTCTTGTGAGCACCTGTGATCTTACCAGCTTTTGCAATATCAACGAAAGCATCAACATACATTTCTGTATGAACACCAAGGTCTTTTAAATCGGATTCTGCAATTAAAGATCCTACAGCATTAGGCATACCACCGATTCCAAGCTGTAAGCAGGCTCCGTCAGGAATCTGATCAACGATCAGTCTTGCAACTGCCTGATCCACTTCTGTAGCAGCTCCGCCACCACCTAATTCGTCAATAGCAGGATTGTTTCCTTCAACGATCATGTCAACTTTGGAAATATGGATACCTTCTTCGAAACCACCAAGGCAACGAGGCATATTTTCATTAACTTCGACGATAACGCATTTTGCTTTTTCAAGCATAGCTGCTGTATGAGAAGCACTTGGACCAAAGTTAAAATATCCATGAGCATCCATAGGTGCAACCTGCATCATAACAACGTCTGTTCCTGGAAGACAATCACGGTAATAGCTTGGTAATTCAGAATAACGGATCGGAGCGTAGAAAGAGAATCCTTCGTTGATCCATTTTCTTTCTAAACCACCCATATGCCATGAATTCCATGTAAAATGATCTGCTGGGTTTTCAATCTGAGTGATTGCTAATGGACGCATAACGATACCACCATGAATCTGAATATTTTCAAGATCAGGCATACGTTTTGCTAAAGCTTCGTCTAAAGCAACTGGAGTAGTAACACACCATCCATATTCCAGACGATCTCCGGATTTTACGACTTTGACAGCTTCATCAGCAGTTGTTAATTTTTTTTGATATTCTTGCGTGAATGACATAATAAGTCCTCCTAAAAATAAATTCCATGAAACGATAGTTTCATTGTTAACACACTAGTTATATTCTAACATTTTGTATCAGTAAGTACAAGAGAAAACGTTAAAAAATTATCAAAGCAGTTTAAATATTTGATGAAAAATTGATTTTATAAAAGTACAAAAAAAGTGTAGTTATTTTACAAAGATTGTACTATAATATGAAATTGTATTTAGGAGGGATAAAACAAATGGAAAATAAAAAACTGACGTGGAAACATTACCTTGGAATCGCAGTTGTTGCGGTATTGGTAATTTATTTAGTGATTGGTTTTAGTTTCAGTAATAAATTCTTCTGGGGAACTAAGATCAATGGAATGAATGTTGCTGGTAAGACAGCGGATCAAGTGATTGAGATGTTTGATAAGAAAGCAAATGACTATTCATTAACGATCAAGGAAAGAAAAGACAAGACAGAGACATTAACAAGTGATCAGCTCAGAACAAAGTTTGAAGGTGCTGATGAGATTAAACAGATTAAGGAAGATCAGGGGTCTTTTGGATGGATCAAGGGCTTATTTGGTTCAGAACATTATGATAATGTGACAATGTATTCATATGATACAAAGTCTTTCACAAAAGCCTATAAGAAACTGGATGCATTTAACAACAAGAAGATGATCAAGATCGCAAATGCAAAACCAGTATACAAAGATGGCAAATTCGAGATTCAGAAAGAAGAAGAAGGAACAGAACTTAAAAAAGATGTAGCAGCTAAGAAGATTGGAGAAGCAGTGAAAGATGGTCTTTCTACTATCTCACTGGATAAAGAAAACTGCTATGATAATCCAGAGTATACTTCTGACAATGATAAATTGATCAATCTGACAAAAGATATGAACAAAAAATTAAAAGGAAGTATTACATATAAATTTGGAAAACAAGTGGTAGTTCTTGATAAGAATACATATAGCAGCTGGTTGAAGATCAAGAAAGACTATTCAGGATATACAGTAGATAAAAATGCCATGGAAAACTGGGTATTGAAATTCATGTACAAATATAATACACAGTATGGATGGCACAAGTTTAAGACACATGATGGACGTACAAAGAAGATTTACGGTGGACCTTATGGATGGCGTATCAGCAAGGACAAAGAAATGACTTCTGTGAAGAAGATGTTAGCAAATGGAACAACAGAGACACGAGAGCCATACTGGAGAGAAAAAGGAAAAGTTTACGATGGTGTCAATGGGGATATCGGAGATACTTATGTAGAAGTAGATATGGGAGCACAGACGGTTTACTATTTCAAAAAAGGAAAACTTAAATTCGCAACATCCTGTGTTACAGGTAAGATGACAGCAGACCGTAAGACACCGGAGTGTGTTGCATATATCCTTTATAAACAGCCAAGTGCAACATTAAGTGGACAGGGATACAGTTCTGATGTTAAATACTGGATGCCATTCATAGGAAATGTAGGTTTTCATTCTGCACCATGGAGAGGTTCTTTTGGAGGAAGCGAATATATATCCAATGGATCTCATGGATGTGTCAATCTTCCAACATATGCTGCGGCTACATTATACAAACTTGTAAGTCAGGGAGACCCGGTTGTAACATATTATTAAAAAGGAACCAAAGAAATGAGAATTACTATGACAGACTGGATTCATCGAGTGCTAGATGAATATATCAAAGAAGGAGACTGCTGTATTGATGCAACGATGGGAAAAGGTGGAGACACCTATTATTTGTGCAGCAAAACAGGAGAAAGCGGAAAAGTCTACGCCTTTGATGTGCAGGCAGATGCATTAAGACAGACCAGAGAAAAACTGGATAAACATAAAATGAATGCAGAACTGATTTTAGATGGCCATGAGCATATGAAAGAATATGTCAAAGAAATGGCAGTATCTTGTATTATGTTTAATCTCGGGTATCTTCCAGGTGGGGACCATCATCTTGCAACAAAGACCAACACGACGATTCAGGCAGTTGAAGCAGGACTTGGGATGCTAAAGACAGGTGGGATTATGAGCATCTGTATTTACAGTGGCGGTGACAGTGGTTTTGAAGAACGTGATGGGGTGCTAGAATACCTAAGTCAGCTAGATGACCGTAAGTATTTTATTGCAAGACAGGACTTCCCCAATAAGAAAAATAATCCGCCAATGCCGGTATTTATCATAAAATTATAATAAAGAGACAATGGATTCCATATACTTGTATTAAATTGAACCTTAAAGTAAGCAAAAAAGAAGGGTACAGGATATGAAAACCATTGTTTCTGTTTTTTTATATGTGATAATATGCAGTATACAGATATATGCAGTGTCAGCAGAAGAAATAAACTTAAATGCAAAGGCAGCTGTGATCATGGATGCTGAAAGTGGGAAAATCCTCTATGAGAAATCCAAAGATCAAAAAATGCCGAATGCCAGTACAACAAAGATTTTAACATGTTTATATATTTTAAAGCACTGTGATCTTGATCAGATGGCAGAAGTTTCAAAGAATGCAGCGATGCAGCCGAAAGTAAGATTAGGGGTGAGAGAAGGGGAAAAGTATAAAGTCAAAGATCTGCTCTACGGATTAATGTTAGAGTCCTATAATGATTGTGCAGTTGTATTAGCAGAACATGCAGAAGGAAGTGTGGAAAAATTTGAAAAAAGAATGAATCAGATGGCAGAAAATCTAGGTACTTTGAATACCCATTTTGTAACACCAAATGGTCTGGATGGTATAGATAAGAAAGGACGGCATGAAACGACAGCACAGGATCTGGCAAAGATCATGGCGCGATGTATTAAGAATCAGCAATTTCTTGAAATCACGCAGACAAAACAATATACATTTACAGATGGCAGCAGAAAGAGAAGATTTATCTGCAATAATCACAATGCCTTGTTATCCAGCATGCAAGGAGTGATTTCTGGGAAGACAGGATACACTTCAAAAGCAGGATATTGCTATGTGGGGGCTGTAAAGCAGAAGAATATGACGATGACATTTTCTGTTCTTGCCAGTGGGTGGCCGCCGCACAAGACCTATAAATGGAAGGATGTAAGGAAACTGGTTCAATACGCCACAGATCATTACGAGAGACGAGAGATCATTGCAGATACAAGCAAGATCAAAGAAATAAGTATAAAGAATGGTCTTAAAGAAAAAGTCTTGCTGAAAACAGGAAATCTCAAGGCAGCATTTCTGGTAAAGAAGACAGATAAGATAAAGATTGAGAGTATCTTACCCTCTTTCATTGATGCACCTGTGAAAGAAGGACAGAAAGTCGGGGAGATAAAATATCTTATCAATGGAAAAAGTCAAAAGAGCGTTCCAATCTACGCAAAGCAAAGCGTAAAACAAAAAGACTACTGGTATTATTTTGAGAAAATAATTCAAAGATTTACGCTGACAACCTAATGTGCTATGATAAAACAGATAAGAAAACAAGGGAGGCGAAACAATGCTGTTTTTAGAATATCCAAAATGCAGTACCTGCAAGAAGGCAAAGAAATGGTTGGATGAACAAGGTATATCTTACGAAGACCGTCATATCATTGAAGACAACCCAACGGTCGAAGAGTTAAAAGACTGGCACGAAAGAAGCGGATTGCCACTGAAGCGATTTTTTAACACAAGCGGTATGAAATATCGTGAGTTAGGGTTAAAAGACAAATTGCCAGAGATGTCAGAAGAAGAACAATACGAACTGCTTGCAACCGACGGAATGTTAGTAAAACGCCCACTGGTTGTAGGAGATGATTTTGTGTTGATCGGGTTTAAAGAAGCACTATGGAAGGAGACATTAGTATGAATCGAGAAAATGCATGGACAACATATGAAGAAGCAGATATCAAGGCATTAGAAGGACTTTGCAAGGAATACAAAGATTTCTTATCCAATGGAAAGACAGAACGTGAATGTGTAGCACAGTCGATCGAATTGGCAAAGAAAGCTGGATATCAGGATTTAGAAGAACTGATCAAAAACCAGACACCATTAAAAGCGGGTAACAAAGTATACCGCACATGGATGGAAAAAACGATCGCATTATTCCAGATCGGAGAAGATGCGATTGAAGATGGATTAAATATCTTAGGAGCACACATCGACTCACCAAGACTGGATCTTAAACAGAATCCATTATACGAAGACACAGAGATGGCATTATTAGACACCCACTATTACGGTGGAGTTAAGAAATATCAATGGGTCACACTTCCAATGGCATTACACGGTGTTGTTGTGAAGAAAGACGGAACAAAAGTCAATATCTGTATCGGTGAAAAAGATGAAGATCCAGTAGTGGGAATCACAGACCTTTTAATTCATTTATCAGGAAAACAGATGCAGAAGAAAGGAAATGTGATCGTAGAAGGAGAAGATCTTAACGTTCTGATCGGAAGCAAACCATTAAAAGGCGAAGAAAAAGAAGCAGTCAAGAAACAGTTGTTACAGTTATTCGATGAAGAATATGGAATCGATGAAGAAGATTTCTTATCCGCAGAGATCGAAGTCGTACCAGCTGGAAAAGCAAGAGACTTTGGATTAGACCGCAGTATGATCATGTCTTATGGACAAGATGACAGAGTCTGTGCATATACATCCTTAGCAGCTATGTTAAATGTAGAAGCACCAAAGAGAACATCTTGCTGCATCTTAGTGGACAAAGAAGAAATAGGAAGTGTTGGAGCAACAGGAATGCACTCCAGATTCTTTGAAAATACAGTTGCAGAAATTTTAGCTTTAACAGGAGATTATAATGATCTGAGGCTTAGAAGAACGCTGCAGAATTCTTACATGTTATCATCTGATGTAAGTGCAGCTTTCGATCCAAACTACCCAAGTGTAATGGAGAAGAAAAACTGTGCATATTTCGGAAAAGGATTAGTATTAAACAAATACACTGGAGCCAGAGGAAAATCAGGGTCAAATGACGCAAACCCAGAATATATCGCTCAGTTAAGAAAGATCTTTGATGAAGCAAAAGTAGCCTTCCAGACAGCTGAACTTGGAAAAGTTGACGAAGGAGGCGGAGGAACGATCGCCTACATTCCTGCTGCCTATAGCATGAACGTCATCGACTGCGGAGTTGCAGTGTTAAGCATGCATGCACCATGGGAGATCACAAGCAAATCCGATATCTATGAAGTGGAAAAAGGCTATGAAGCATTTTTGAAAAACTGCAGATAAGATTTGAAAAATTGCAGGAAAATATAGTATCATAATAAAAGAAGCAGATTCAAGTAGTGATCGGGGAATTGAATCCCGGCCAAACACTTGGATTTGCTTCTTTTTATAAAAATACCTAAAACATAGAATATCTTTCAATATACTATTTCGCAGGGATGATCTCAATCCAATATCCATCTGGATCATTAATAAAATAAATCCCCATATCATGATTCTCAAAACAAATACATTCCATTTTCTCATGGAGTGCGTGTGCTTTGTCAAAATCATCTGCAGTCAAAGCCAGATGGAACTCTTCATCCCCAAGATTATAAGGTTCTTTCTGGTCACGCATCCAAGTAAGTTCTAATAAGAAATCAGAAGATCCATCTCCAAGATAAACGATTTTAAAACTTCCGTCGGAAGCATCCTTTTCACGAACTACATCAAGTCCGAGAGCTTCTTTATAAAACTCCAAACTTTTCTCAAGATTTAAAACGTTAAAATTAAAGTGATTAAATTGAAACATATGTATATCCTTTCTTACAATTCTTAAGTTTTTTTTAAAATTATAATAACAACAAATTTACGTGTTTACAAGAACAAAATGCAAAGATATAATGATAAGAAGAATGAACGAAAAGGAAGGAGCAATATGAAAACATTTCGATTAAGATGTAAAAAACTTTGTGCAGTGGTATTAATGATCGTGACAGCATTTGGATTCTCATTTGCAACACCAAAGACTGCACAAGCGGCCAATACAAAGTATTGGATCAAAGTCAACAAACAGGCCAATGTAGCAACCGTATACCAGTTAAAGAATGGAACATACAAACCGATCAAAGCATTCCTGGTATCTTGTGGAGGTGCCAATACACCAGCAGGTACATTTTATACACCAGCCAAGTACCGTTGGCAGACACTAATGGGACCAAGTTATGGGCAGTACTGTACAAGAGTCCATGGAGGAGTCTTATTCCATTCCGTGTGGTATTATGAAAAGAATCCTTCAACACAGTCTACGGTTCAGTTTAATAAACTTGGACAGACTGCATCTCATGGATGTATCCGTTTATCAGTAGGAGATGCAAAGTGGATCTATGATAATTGTGCATTAGGAACGAAAGTTACTGTATATAGCAGCAGTAATCCGGGACCTTTAGGAAAACCAAAAGGGATCAAGGTATCTACAGCAAGAAGACAGTATTGGGATCCAACAGATCCAAGCAAGAAGAACCCATACCGTAAACAGAAAGCTACATTAACAGTAGCTAAGAAGAAAGCTAAAACAGCAGAATATGGAACTTCTTATAACGTAAAATCAGGAGTTATAGCCAAAGACAAGATCACAAAGAAGAGCTTAACAAAGAACATTACATATACAACAACAAAATATGTAAAAGGTAAATACAGAAAAGCAAAATTTTCAACAAAATCTTTAGGAACATATCGTATTAAGTATACAGTGAAATCTTCTTTAGGAGTTAAAACAACAAAGACGATCGTTGTAAGAGTTGTTGATACATTAGCACCAGTGATCACAGCAAAGAACCGTACAGTGAAAGTTAATACAGCAAACGCGGTAACAGGTGTAACAGCAAAGATGAGAAGTGGAGCTAACAGAACAAGTGCAATGACAGTGAAGATCAAAGCACCTGGAGCATCTGCTTACACAACTTATACATATGCAAAAGCCAAAGCATATAAGTTTAGTAAACCTGGACAATATGCGGTACAGTACAGTGTGAAGAATACAAACAAACCATATAGAGCAGCAACAAAGAAGATTACGATCACGGTAACAGGAAATGTAAATGCCCAGATCAATACATCTGCTGAAATTGTAACAGTACCAGCAGCAAGTACAGATCAGACAGTGATCAATGCAGTTCGTGCAGTTGTAACGATCAATGATAATGGAACGGTTGTGGCAGGAACGAATACAACAGTTACAGTTGTTCTAGTCAAAGATCAGGCAGGAACAGTCACAGCAGCGAATGTTTCTTACAAAGGTAAGAATGGAGTGACAGTGACAAAACAGATCAAAGTTCAGTTTGAACAGGCAACAACAGGAACGACAGAACAGCAAACAACATCAACAGAGTCAACAGCACAGCCACAGCAGTAAGGAATCTTAAAAAGAAGGATGTATTTTAACGATACATTCTTCTTTTTTTCGAAGTTTTTTGACGGGAGAGTTGACACGGCATTTCAGTATGATAAAATAAATAAGATTAAAGAATTTATCAGCTGTTTTCACAAAGCATAGAAAGAAGACGGCCAGAGATAGATACGGCTAGGAGGAATAAAATATGGCAACACCTTATAACCATAAGGCAATCGAACAAAAGTGGAGAAAACATTGGCAGGAACATCCTGTCAATGTAAATGACGGTAAGAAACCTAAATATTACTGTTTAGATATGTTTCCATATCCATCAGGAAGTGGCCTTCATGTAGGACATTGGAGAGGATATGTGATCAGTGATGTATGGAGCCGTTACAAATTATTAAATGGATACTATGTCATTCATCCAATGGGATGGGATGCATTTGGACTTCCAGCAGAAAACTATGCGATCAAGATGGGAACACATCCTCGTATTTCTACAGAAGCCAATATTAAGAATATCAAACGCCAGATCAATGAGATTTCCGCAATCTATGACTGGGATATGGAAGTTAACACAACAGACCCAGAATTCTACAAATGGACACAGTGGATCTTCGTAAAGATGTTCAAGAAAGGCCTTGCATACGAGAAACAGATGCCGATCAACTGGTGTCCATCATGTAAGACAGGACTTGCGAACGAAGAAGTAGTAAATGGTAAGTGTGAACGCTGCGGTGCAGACGTAACCAAGAAGAACTTAAGACAGTGGATGTTAAAGATCACAGCATATGCAGATCGTTTGTTAGCTGATCTTGATAAACTTGACTGGCCAGAGAAAGTTAAGAAGATGCAGGCAGAGTGGATCGGTAAGAGCCACGGTGCAGAAGTTAACTTCAAAGTTGATGGAAGAGATGATGAGATCACAGTTTATACAACTCGTCCAGATACATTACACGGAGCAACATTTATGGTATTAGCTCCAGAACATGAATTAGCGAAAGATCTTGCAACAGATGAGACAAGAGAAGCAGTAGAAGAATATATCTATCAGGCATCCCTAAAATCATCTGTAGACCGTATGCAGGATAAAGAAAAGACAGGTGTATTTACAGGAAGCTATGCGATCAACCCGATCAATGGAGCAAAAGTACCAATCTGGTTATCTGATTATGTACTTGCAGATTATGGTACAGGAGCGATCATGTGTGTACCAGCGCATGATGACCGTGACTTTGAATTCGCTAAGAAGTTTGACATTCCGATCATTCAGGTTATTGCTAAAGATGGTAAAGAGATTGAGAACATGGAAGAAGCTTACACAGAAGCATCTGGTATCATGATCAATTCCGGAGACTGGAATGGAAAAGAATCTTCTGAATTAAAAGAAGAAGCACCAAAGATCATCGAAGAGATGGGAATCGGTAAGAAGACAACAAACTATAAGTTACGTGACTGGGTATTCAGTCGTCAGCGTTACTGGGGTGAACCAATTCCTATCGTTCATTGCCCAGACTGTGGAGCAGTTCCAGTACCAGAAGAAGAATTACCATTGACATTACCAGAAGTTGAGAAATACGAACCAACAGGAACAGGAGAATCTCCATTAGCAGACATCGAAGACTGGGTAAACTGTAAGTGTCCTGTATGTGGTAAGGATGCGAAACGTGAGACAAACACAATGCCTCAGTGGGCAGGATCTTCATGGTATTTCTTAAGATACATTGATAACAAGAATAATGAAGAATTAGTATCCAGAGAGAAAGCAGACAAATACTTACCAGTAGATATGTATATCGGTGGAGTAGAACATGCTGTATTGCATCTGTTATATTCAAGATTCTACACAAAATTCTTATGTGACATTGGAGTGATCGACTTTGATGAACCATTCCACAAACTGTTCAACCAGGGAATGATCACAGGTAAGAACGGTATCAAGATGAGTAAGTCCAAAGGAAATGTCGTATCTCCAGATGATCTTGTAAGAGATTATGGATGTGACTCCTTAAGAATGTACGAACTGTTCGTTGGACCACCAGAATTAGATGCTGAATGGGATGAAAGCGGTATCGATGGAGTGCATAGATTCTTAACAAGATTCTACAAACTTATCATGGATCAGAAAGACAAAGGTGTAGAAGCTGATAAAGAATTATTAAAAGTACGTCATAAACTGATCTACGATATCACAACACGTTTAAATAACTTCAGCTTGAATACAGTTGTGAGTGGATTTATGGAATATACCAATACATTAACAGCAATGGCTAAGAAATCTGGAGTTGACAAAGAAACTTTAGAGACAGCAATTGTATTACTCGCACCATTTGCACCACATATTGCAGAAGAATTATGGGAAGCAATGGGACATGAGGACAGCGTATTTGCTCAGACATGGCCAACATATGATGAAGAAGCTATGAAAGAGGATGAAGTAGAGATCGTTGTTCAGATCAATGGTAAAGTAAAAGGAAAACTTGTCATCGGTGCAGAAGAAGACAAAGATTCTGTTCTTGCGAAAGCTAAGGAAGTTCTTGGAGATAAATTAAACGGTAATATCGTGAAAGAAATTTATGTACCAGGAAGAATTGTAAATATCGTTCAGAAATAGAATAATAAAATGGCGCAGATAACGATAACAGTGTCTGCGTCGTTTTTTTCTCAAGATCAGTAAGGATATATGAAGATCAGAAAGGCTAAAACATGTATACATTTGACAGCAGAATCCGATACAGTGAAATAGACAGAAGTGGAAGATTATCGATTCCGGCAGTGGTTGATTATTTCCAGGACTGCAGTGCATTTCAGTCTGAAGAACTGGGTGTTGGAGTAGAATATCTTGCCAATAAGAAACGTACATGGATCCTGAATTCATGGCAGATCGTTTTAGAAAGAAGACCAGAGGAATGTGAAAAGATCACAGTTGGAACATGGGGATCTGGATTTGACAAGTTTCATGCAACGAGAAATTTTATCATGAAGACAACACAGGGGGAACGATTAGCTTATGCCAATTCTATCTGGGTATATATAAACACAGAAACAGGAATGCCAGTCAGACCAACCAAAGAAGAAATTGATGTCTACAAATTAGAAGCCCCATTAGAGATGGAATATGAACCAAGAAAGATCAAACTTTCCAGAGAATGGGAAGAAAAAGAACCAGTGAAAGTACAAAGAAGCTGGATCGACAGCAATGATCATGTCAATAACAGCTGGTATGTCAAAACAGCATTTGAACAGCTGCCACAAGATTTGGAGATCAGACAGCTGAGGGTCGAATATAAAAAACAGGCGTATGAAGGAGATATTCTATATCCAAGATATGCAAGGGAAGAACAAAGGACACTGGTAGCATTGTGTGATGAAAAACAAAAACCATATGCAGTGATTGAATGTAGATAGATATTAGATGGAAGGAAAAGCAGATGAAACAGACGAAGATCGTAATTTTAGGAGCGGGACATGTCGGAACACACTGTGCATTGTCATTGATGTTTCGTAGTCTTGCAAATGAAATTGTTTTAATCGACACAGATGAAGAAAAAGCAAAAAGCCAGGCATTAGATCTTGATGATATGGGAGCGTGTCTTCCTGCGAAAGTTGTGATTCGTTCAGGCAGTTATGAAGATCTTGACGATGCGGATATTCTTGTCAATGCGATCGGACGAAGCCGCAAGGAGGGAGAGACAAGACTTGACATGTTCGGAGATTCTATGGAACGATTGAAAGATATCATTCCAAAGATTCAAGATACAAAGTTTCGAGGAATTCTGATCAGTATTACAAATCCTGCGGATGTAGTAGGAGAATGTTTGAGGAAAGCGTTAGGTATCGAGAGATTCCGTTGCTTTAGTACAGGAACGAGTCTTGACAGCTTAAGGATTAAGAGAATTTTAGAAGAGAAAACAGGATATCACAGAAATTCCATAGAGGCATTTTGCATGGGTGAACATGGGGATTCTCAGATTGTTCCATTATCCCGTGTGTCTGTCGGAGGGAAACCATTTGCAAAACTTCAAAAGGAGTATCCTGATACGTTAGGCAAGATTACGATCGAAGATCTACAGGACGAGGTTCGACAGGCGGGCATGACAGTGATCATCGGTAAGAAAAGTACAGAATTTGGAATTGGGATCGCGTTAAGTGAGATCGTCAAATCAATCGTATACGATGAGAAAAGGATCTGGCCGCTTTCTGTCCATCTGGATGGGGAGTATGGACAGAAAGACGTGGCAGCAGGAGTTCCGGCCGTGATCGGAGCAGACGGAATAGAAGAAATTGTAGAAATGGATCTTACAGAAGAGGAGAAAAGCCAATTTGCGCATTCCTGTGATGTGATCCGCGGTTATTTAAAGAAAGCAAAAGAAATGCTTTCTTAAACCTAAATTACATGATCAGTGGACGGATCATATCGATCCGCTGCTGTTCTTCTGGAGACATGGATTCTTTCAGACCATCAATGATCATGGAAATTTCTTCGTTTGTAAAAGAAAGACCTTGTTCTGAAAGACGGCTTGAAGCCGCCATAAGGTCTGGGAGAATTAATTCAAGAGGTTTTCCGTGGCAGCTGGAGATCACAAATTTTATGATTTTCAGCTTTTTTGGGTCAAGAGAAGATAAATGATCGAATGAAATAGGATCGTCAGACATAAAAAACTCCTTTATTTTTTAAGAATCTGGTTTAACTGGTTCATAAAGTCAGAATTTGGTTTTGCTGTATTAGTACAAGGACTGTCTTTTGCCATCATCATAGGCATTAGTTTTGAAAATAGATCATTGTTTTGGCTGTCAGAAGATGAGGGAGATGAATGGTTAGTCGTATCGACAAAACGCTGATAATTTTGATAGACTTCAAACATTTGCATCATCTGAAGAATTTGTTCGATCTGCATAGCGGTTTCCTTCGGGGCGCGAAGTTTCAGAGCATTTAGTAATAATTCCATAGAAGCAGGATCTTGATCAAAACCACAGGCAGAAAGAGTCTGTTCGTTGTCAAATTCAGAAGAGATTTTGGAAAGTTCGGTTAATTTGATATAAATGGCAGCAACCTTTTTTAAGTTTGGTGGGAGATATGGAAGGGCATCTTCTAACATATTAGAAGAGTCATTACGGAAAAAATTTTCCCAGGAAGTTTGATTTTGTTCCATGATTGTCACAACCTTCAGATTTTTTCTCATATCCTATAGTATTAGGAGGTGAAAAAAATTATGAATGAAATTTTGGTAGAAGAAGAAAATACAGTTTATGAACTGGATCCTGAGTGCTTAAGGCACAAAGAAGAACAAAGACAACAGGAAGAAAAGAGGAAACAGGAAAAACAAGAGAATGATAACTATCGGATGCAGAAGAGACCAGAAAAAAGGAATCAGAACAATATGTGGATCATCTGTTTGTTGTTACTGGTGATCTGCCAATAAAAAAGAGGATGCCGGATCAAAAGGCATCCTCTTTTATCAGAAATCATTAAATTCAGCATCCACATCCGCAGCCATTGTTGTTGCCACATCCAAAGCTGCCGTTACCACAGCAGCAGAGGATTAAGATGATCCAGATCAGGCTGTCACATCCGTTTCCGCATCCGCAGCCATCATTATTTCCGCCTCCACAGCAGCAAAGTAAGATTAAAAGAAGCAGACAGCTGTTATTTCCTCCAAAGCAAGATGAACCACAAGATCCTCCACAGCCAGTTGCAGCTAAATCACTCATGTTATAACCTCCAAAAGATTTATTTACAGTTTATAGTATTCTGGGAATTATAAAGTGTGAGAAAATTCGCCAGTATACCTTTTTTAATATTTGTGGTATAATCTGCAATGAATGCAGGAGACAGGAGAAAAGAAGGAATCAGATGAAGAGAATAGATTTTGAGAGAATTTTTGATAATATCAGAAGAGATCAGACAATGGTCCATTGTATTACAAACTATGTAACGATCAATGATGTTGCGAATATGATCCTTGCGATCGGGGCTTCACCGATCATGGCAGATGACTGGATGGAAGTTAGAGAGATCACAGCAATGTGTGACAGTCTCGTGATCAATATGGGAACTTTAAAACAAAATACAGTGAGATCCATGCTTCTTGCGGGAAAAGAAGCGAATCAACGGGGTCATCTGGTCGTGTTTGATCCTGTGGGAGTCGGTGCTTCCAGATTCAGAAAAGAAACAGCGGCGAAATTGCTTAAGCAGATCCACTTTAACGTGATCCGTGGAAATATATCAGAGATCAAAACCTTATATGAGGGCAGTGATGATGGTTATGGTGTTGATGCGAAGAAAGATGATGCTGTGACAGAAGACAATTTGGAATATGTGATTCAAATGGCAAAGAATATGGCGAAGAAGACCAAAGCAGTGATCGTGATCACAGGAAAGACAGATCTAGTGACGGATGGACAGCAGATCTATTTGATCGATAACGGTGTTTTGGATATGTCAAGGATCACGGGAACCGGATGTATGTTGGATGGCGTGATCGCAGGATTTATCGGAGCTAATCCAGATCAGATCTTAGAAGCAGTGACGACAGCAGTTAGTGCGATGGGAATCTGTGGAGAATATGCAAAGGAGAAAGCAGAAGGAACAGGTACATTGAAAGTGCATCTGATGGATGCGATGAGTAATATGAATGCAGAATGGATGGAAAGGAGCAGTCAAATTGAGAGTAAATGCTGATGCAATGACTTTATATGCAGTAACAGACAGGACATGGGTAGAAGACACTACCTTGATGGATCAAGTGAAGGAAGCTTTGGAGGGTGGAATTACCTTTTTACAGCTTCGTGAAAAACATCTTTCCAAAGAAGAATTTATAAAAGAAGCAAGAGAAATGAAAGAACTGTCCAAGGAATACAAGGTGCCATTTGTGATCAATGATAATATAGAAGTGGCTTTGGCAGTTGATGCTGATGGAGTTCATATCGGGCAAGATGACATGTCAGTAGAAGAGGCAAGAAAATTATTAGGAGAAGATAAGATCATTGGGGTTTCTGCGCACAATGTAGAGGAAGCAATAAAAGCACAAAAAGGCGGTGCAGACTATTTGGGAGTTGGTGCAGTTTGTGCAACATCAACCAAGAAAGATGCCAATGTTGTCTCTAAGGAAGAAATTAAAAAAATCTGTCATACAGTAGAGATTCCAGTGGTAGCGATCGGCGGGATCAAAAAAGAAAATATCAAGACACTAGAAGGAACGGATGTTGATGGAGTGGCAGTTGTTTCAGCAATCTTTGCTGCAAAGGACATTAAAAAAGATACAAAACAGCTGAGAAGCCTCGTAGAGGAGATGAAGCAGAAATAGAACAAAACACGCGGAGTTTATGAAAATAAGAATTGCAATATTTTAAATCCGTGATATACTAGATAATTGTGTGATAAAAAAGAGTATACTAAAAAGATAATTAGGAGGAATACCAATGTTAAATATGATTGCCGGAAGTGTTTTACCGATCACGGCATTTATCGGAGTATTTTTTGCATTTGCTGCAACCTGTATCCTGACATCCTTTTTAAATGATTGGCTGCCAAGAGATATGGGAAGAGAATTTGCACATAATGGAAAGTTATCCGCAGGAAAACCAAGAGGTGCAGGGATCATTTTTATTTCTGTATTTTGTATCGCAGCAGTGTTGTTTGGCGAGATGTCTGTGGAGATGTTTATTTATCTTGTTCTTGTTTTTGTTGAAATGTTAACAGGATTTATGGATGATGCAGCAGATGAGCCATGGGGAGAATACAAAAAAGGAATTCTTGACTTTCTGGTAGCAGCAGTTGCAGCACTTAACTATATTCATTTTAATTCTACTTATGTAGAGCTTGCAACGATCGGCGTGAAATTCTATATTCCACCAGTGTTGTTCTTTATTCTTACGATCATTCTTGTATGGGCAGCGATCAATGTAACAAACTGCTCTGATGGAGTCGACGGACTATCTGGAACATTAACGATCATTACACTGGTAACGATCTATGTGATCGATCAGATCCGTGGAAATGAAACACAGTTTCCATATATTATTTTATTGTTTGTTGTATGTATTCTTGGATATTTATGGTACAATGCAACACCAAGCCGTTTGATGATGGGAGATGCAGGAAGCCGTGCCATGGGAATTTTTATCAGTTTGGCAGTGCTTAAGACAGGAAGTCCTTTCTTGTTCTTATTAGTTGCATTGATTCTGATCCTGGATGGTGGATTAGGACTTGTGAAAGTAGCATTACTTAGATTCTTAAAGATACATATTTTTGCGAATACAACGATGCCGTTACATGATCACGTTCGTAAGAAAATCGGTTGGTCTAATACACAGACTGTTTTCAGATTTGCGATCATTCAGATCGTTATTTCAATTGCAACAGTATATATGATCCTTATTTAGAATAAATAAAATATATGGGGTGCAGAGCCTTGGTGTCTGCACCTTTTTAACGTTTTACTTCCATAAAGTGTAGAAGTATGTTATAATAACTAGAAAAATGCATTGCAGGAGGACAGATACATGATTCAATTATTTTCAGAAGGTGCATATCTGGTAGACGGAACAACTTTGGTAAAAGAATCTGAAGCCGAAGCATTAAAGCAGCTTACAGGTGAAGTGGTATCCAAGGAAGAAGCTTCTAAGAACACCATAGCATATGGTATTTTAAGAGACCACAATACATCTGGTAACATGGAGAAACTTCAGATTAAATTCGATAAATTAACATCTCATGATATTACGTTTGTTGGAATTATCCAGACAGCAAGAGCATCAGGAATCGAGAAATTCCCGGTACCATATGTATTGACAAACTGTCATAATAGTCTGTGTGCTGTTGGGGGAACCATCAACGAAGATGATCATATGTTTGGTTTAACAGCTGCAAAGAAATATGGTGGAGTTTATGTACCACCTCATCAGGCAGTGATCCATCAGTTCGCAAGAGAAATGTTAGCTGGCGGTGGAAAGATGATCCTTGGATCAGACAGCCATACACGTTATGGAGCACTTGGAACCATGGCAATGGGAGAAGGTGGACCAGAGCTTGTAAAACAGCTTCTTAACAGAACTTATGATATCAATATGCCAGGCGTGATCGGAATTTATTTAAAAGGAAAACCAGTCAAAGGTGTCGGACCACAGGATGTTGCACTGGCGATCATCGGAGCAGTCTTTGAAAAAGGCTATGTAAACAATAAAGTTATGGAATTTGTTGGACCTGGTGTATCTAATTTAAGTGCAGATTTCAGAATCGGTGTCGATGTTATGACAACAGAGACAACTTGCCTGTCTTCTATCTGGAGAACAGATGATAAGATCAAGGAATTTTACGAGATTCATGGAAGGTCTGAAGACTTTAAGGAATTGAATCCTGGAAAAGTAGCATATTATGATGGAATCGTGGAAGTAGATTTAGATAAGATCAAACCAATGATCGCTATGCCATTCCATCCAAGTAATACATACACGATCGAAGAGGTGAATGCAAACCTTGACGATATTCTTGCGGATGTAGAAAAACGTGCATTAGTAAGTTTAGATGGTGCAGTTGACTATTCTTTAAGAGATAAAGTCCACGATGGAAAACTTTATGTAGATCAGGGAATCATTGCAGGATGTGCAGGTGGTGGATATGAAAATATCTGTGCAGCGGCTAATATCTTAAAAGGAGCAAGTATTGGTTCTGATGAATTTACATTAAGCGTATATCCTGCAAGTACACCAATTTATATGGAACTTGTGAAGAATGGAGCAGTTGCAGATCTGATGCAGACAGGTGCGATCGTTAAGACAGCATTCTGTGGACCATGTTTTGGTGCTGGAGATACACCTGCAAATAATGCGTTTAGTATTCGTCATTCAACAAGAAACTTCCCGAACCGTGAAGGTTCTAAACTTCAGAATGGCCAGATTTCTTCCGTTGCATTAATGGATGCACGTTCTATCGCAGCAACAGCAGCGAATAAAGGATATTTAACACCGGCAACGGATGTAGAAGCAAGTGATTTTATTCCAAAATATCACTTTGACAAGACAATTTATGATAATCGTGTATTTGACAGCAAGGGTGTTGCAGATCCATCAGTAGAGATTCAGTTTGGACCAAACATCAAAGATTGGCCAGAGATGTCTGCACTTCCACAGAACATGTTATTAAAAGTTGTATCAGAGATTCATGATCCTGTTACAACAACAGATGAATTGATCCCATCTGGAGAAACTTCATCTTATCGTTCTAATCCATTAGGACTTGCAGAATTTGCGTTATCAAGAAAAGACCCTGCATATGTAGGACTTGCAAAAGAAGTACAGAAAGCACAGAAAGCGATCGAAGCTGGAGAAGATGCAGCGGAAGCATTCCCAGAAGTTAAAGATATCCTGGAGACAGTCAAAGAATCTTACGCGGATGTAACTCAGGATAATTTAGGAATCGGAAGCACGATCTTTGCAGTGAAACCAGGAGATGGTTCTGCACGTGAACAGGCGGCTTCTTGCCAGAAAGTATTAGGTGGATGGGCAAATATCGCAAACGAATATGCGACAAAGAGATACCGTTCAAACCTGATCAACTGGGGAATGCTTCCATTTACGATTGATAAAGGAGAACTTCCATTTAAGAACAAAGATTACATTTTTGTTCCAGATGTCCGCAAAGCAGTGGAAGACAAGCTTACAAAGATTCCAGCATATGTGGTAAATGAAGGAATGAAAGAGATCACCTTAACACTAGGTGAATTAACAGATGATGAGAGAGAAATCATTTTAAAAGGATGCCTCATCAATTATTACAGAGATTAAAGATTAAGGAGTAAATATACATGACAGGTACATTTTGGGCGATTCTTCCGCCAGTGATTGCAATTGTTTTAGCATTAATAACCAAGGAGGTATATTTATCGCTGATGATCGGAATTGCATCGGGGGCTCTGATGTATCATAATTTTCATCTGATCAAAGCAATGGATACCATTTTTGCAATCATGGGAGAGAAAATTGGAGCTAATTGCGATATTTTGATATTTTTAGTATTATTAGGAATTCTGGTAGCACTAATCACCAAATCAGGTGCTTCCAGAGCCTATGGAAAATGGGCAGCAAAAGCGATCCGCACAAAGAGACAGGCACTTTTTGCAACGATCTGTCTTGGAGTTGTGATCTTTGTTGATGATTATTTTAACTGTCTGACAGTTGGAACGGTTATGCGCCCTGTGACAGATAAACATAATATTACAAGAGCAAAATTGGCTTATGTGATCGATGCAACTGCAGCTCCCGTATGTATTATTGCGCCAATCTCAAGCTGGGCAGCAGCTGTAGGATCATCTCTTCCAGCAGGATGCAATATTGATGGATTTACCTTATTCTTGAGAGCGATTCCATTTAACTATTATGCATTGCTCACACTTGTATTTTTGGCATTTTTGATCATTACGAATATTGATTATTCAAAGATGAAACAATATGAATTAAATGCACATTTAGAAGAGATTGTTGAAGATGAAGAAGAAGTACCGATCGTTGGACATGGAAAGGTAAAAGATCTGATCTTGCCGATTTTATTTTTGATCGCTTCTTGTATTGGATTTATGTTGTACACAGGAGGCTTTTTCAAAGGGGTTCCGCTTGCAGAGGCCTTTGCTAATTGCTCCAGTGCGAGAAGTTTGGTATTAGGATCATTTTTAACACTGATCTTTACATTTATTTTGTATATTCCAAGAAAAGTTCTTGAATTTGTAGATTTCTGTGGAAGCTTTGCACAGGGATTTAAAGCAATGACATCAGCGATCATGATCCTTTGTCTTGCATGGACATTATCAGGTGTTTGTGGAGCAGAGTATTTAAATATTCAGGGATTTGTTAAAGCAGCTGTTGGTGGAAGTACAATGGCGATCGCTGTGATGCCGGTTATCTTCTTCCTGATTTCATTAGGACTTGCATTTGCAACAGGAACATCATGGGGAACATTTGGAATTTTGATTCCAATTTCTGTTACGATCTTAAGTGCTAATTATATGATGATGTCAGTTTGTGTAGGAGCGATTCTTGCAGGAGCTGTTTGTGGAGATCATATTTCACCGATTTCTGATACAACGATTCTTTCGTCTGCGGGAGCGCAGTGTAGGCACATAGACCACGTGGCAACACAGATGCCATATGCATTAACAGTGGCACTTTGTGCAAGTGTTGGATATATTTTGTCAGGAATTACAGGAAATGGATATATTGGACTTGCAGGAGCAGCAATAAGCCTTGCACTTGCTATGGTGATCATTGTTATAACTGCAAAACGAGGAAGATAAGATGGATAATTTCTTTATGTACAAAAAAGCAGTCAGAGCAATGGATGAGATCAACCGTGTTATGGAAGGAAAAGGTCATACGGTGCATCAGATCATGACAGCGATCCTTGCAGGAGGACATATCTTGATCGAGGATATTCCAGGTGTAGGAAAGACAACACTTGCATTAGCCTTTTCAAAGGTATTGGGACTGGATTATCAAAGGATTCAGTTTACTCCGGATATCATGCCAACGGATATTGCAGGATTTTCTATCTATCATCAGGGGAGTGAAGAATTTGAATTCAAAGAAGGAGCAGCGATGACGAATCTTTTGCTGGCGGATGAGATTAACCGAACCTCACCGAAGACACAGTCGGCACTTCTAGAAGCAATGGAAGAAGGACAGATCACGGTAGATGGTATTACGAGAGATCTTCCAGATCCGTATATCGTTATTGCAACGCAGAATCCTTTTGGTTCTATTGGAACACACTCGCTTCCAGAATCACAGTTAGACCGATTTATGATCCGGACATCTCTTGGATATCCGGATATGGAGAGTGAGATCAAGATGTTAGCACAAGGAAGTGTGGATATGACGACCTCTGGGATCGAAGAACAGATCTCGGTGGAAGAATTGCGAAAAGCAAGAGAAGAAGCTGCACGATTATTTGTGCATGAAGATATTTTAAGATATATTGTCGAGATTGCGAATGAGACAAGAAGATCCAGAGACTTAGAACTTGGAATCAGTCCAAGAGGAACGATCGCACTTTTATCGATGGCAAAAGCAAATGCATATCTTGAGGGACGTGATTATGTAATACCACAGGATGTGAAAGATGTTTTCTTTGAAACTATCGAGCATAGGGTGATCAGAAGCAAGGAAGCGAAGGTTCAGAGGAAAACGAAAGAAGAGATTTTAAAAGCGATTCTTTATAAGATACCACTTCCAAAAGGAAATCAGAAAGGATAAAGATGTATTTTTTTGTCATAATATTTGCGCTTATATATTGGATCATTTATGGAAATTTCATTGGAGGGTGCCTTATGGCATCCTTATTTGTTGTGCTGGCTTATTCTGTCTGCAGGTGTCAGTCAGAACAAAAACAGATGATATTAACCATAGAAATGGATTCATTAGTACTTACAGAAGGCGATGAAGCAGAGATACGATTGAGGATTCATGGAATTACATCAAAGATAAACAGCTATACATTCCGATTGGAATATGAAATGGCATCCAAGTTTCGAAAACAAAGAATGCGAAAGAAGAAAAATATCGTATGGAATCCACAAGAAGGAGATTCGATCACACTGTCTGAAATGATCACGGAATGTGACAGTTATCATATTCAGATTTGTTCAGTTTCGTGGGAAGATCTTACAGGAATGTATAAAGTAAAAAAAGAATTTAACAAACAAATATCTTTTCTTGTTATGCCAAAACGATATGAAATGGGATTTATGCAGGAAAAGATCGCAAGAAGAGATCTTATGGAACAAGGTTTTGAATACGATGGAGTCAGGAAATATCAGGAAGGAGACCGGATTTCAAGAGTTCATTGGAACCTCTATGCTGCGACAGGTGGACTTTGGGTGAGAAAAAATGAAGAAGAGGAAGAAGAACGCGTGAAGATTGGATTATCGTTGGATGATATAGAAAAAGACCGTATTTCTGATTATATGGCAGCTTTTTATTCTATTTCTTTCTTTTTGAAATCGCAGGGAGTTATACAGGAAATCTATTATGGGGAGCATAAATATCTGCTTTGCCATATAGAACAATATGAAGAATTGTTTACGGATATTTTTTGTGGAAAATATGAATTGTCATCGGATCCGATGGAGCATCTTTATAAGATTCCACTTTGTGAAAAGGGACAAGATCTGCAGAAATTTTTATATGATATGGAGTTATAATGTGTGGATATAAAAAAATAAAAATTGAATATATCATGATGGCAGTGGCTTTTGCATCTGTTGTATGGAGTATATTTGCTGGATTTCGGATTTCAAGGTTTCAGTGGCTTTTTGTGATGGGAAGTGTCGTTTGGTTTCTCGGAATGTGTAGATTGCTTGATCAGAATAAGAGAAATATTGTAGTCATGGTTGTGATATGTATCATATACTGCATGCTTGCACACAGACAGCTGATCAATGGATTTCAGATCATCAATAATAAGATGGCAGAAGCATTGAATCAGAGTATGGATCTTGGATTTTATTATTACATTTCGGTGACGTTAGAACATAGTCGAAGGGACAGCGTACTGGCAGTTTTGTTTTTTGTGTTGGTGGCAGGAATCGTGCTTGGAATATTAAGATGTCGTCCATTGACTTTGTTTCTTACAACCGGTCTTATGGAAATGGCCGTTTTAATGATCGCGCCATATGGAATTTCAGCAGCGTTTTTCTTGTTTTTAGGTTCATGGATTGTTTATTTTAGTATACGAAAAGGAAAAAAAGGATTTGCGGCAGGATTGTATATTATGTTTCTGGCTGCCGCAGTACCTTTGTTTTTTTATGATCAGACGAATGTACCTACAGATACGATGATAAAACGAAATATTCTGATACAGATCAGGGAATGGACACAGGGAAAAGGCTATCTTGCAGTCGGAGGAATCGGGAATGGAAAGCTTCGAAGTGTAGGAGAAGTTTCTCCAAAAGGAGAAAAATTATTTCTGGTGTATGCCCCGGAAAATGCAGATCTGTATCTGAAGGGATTTGTTAGTGGCAGATATAAAGATGGAGAATGGACAAAGGAAAAGAAAAATACCCTGGTCTACGGTGGAGAAATGGCACAGGAACTGCCATATTTATTTCCAGATCTATCTATGCAGGATTTTGCTGTTTATCAGAAAGGATATATTCAGACACCAAAAGATATTGCATTTTCTGAAAAGAGAGAAATAAAGATTCATTATCAGAAGATGCAGGAGAGTTTCTTATTAATACCATATTTTTCAGATGCGAGCAGAATTAATGGAAATGTAGCTGGAGACAGTGTGATAGAACGTAATACAGCAGATACGGAGTATACAACTTCTTATTATCAGATCAAGAATAACAAGAACCTGTTAGATATCAGTCAGAGATTTGACGTGATGTCTGTGTTGAAAAATGCGGGAGAGCTTGAAAAGAATTATGTTCGTTCTATGCAGGAGTATGGAACTTATGTACAGCAGAATTATCTGGAGATTCCAGAAGAGATAAAGAAGACAATAAAGCAGCTGAGTTGCCATGTAAATAAAGAAAATAGTATCTTATATAATATAGAAGAAATTCAAAAATTTTTAAAAAATAATTATCAATATACTTACCGACCAGGTTTAACAGGACAAGATAAGGATCCGGTAAATGAATTTTTAACGGAGAGAAAAAGAGGGTTTTGTACCCAGTTTGCATCAGCGGCAGTTTTTTTGTTCAGGGAAGCAGGAATTCCGGCCAGATATGTAGAAGGATATAAGATCCGTGCAGATCAGTGGAGACTTGGAAAAGCACAGGTGACAGATTATGAGGCACATGCATGGACAGAAATTTATATTGAACATATCGGATGGATTCCGGTAGAAGTAACGGGAAGAGATACTGGAGAAAGTGTATATAAACATGTGGAACAGGAAGAAAAACAACGAAATGCGATTGTACCAAATAAAAAACAATTCGTAACAAATGTAAAGAAAATGTTTCAAATGATTCCAATCGTCATAATATTAGCAGTGATTTTTGCGTTCATAAAATTGTTACAAAAGAAAAGAAAATGGAATCAAATGACAAACAAAGAAAAAGTACTTTTTTATGAAAAACAGTTAGAAAAATATGCTGAAAATGGCGTAAAATCAAAGAATAACAGAAATTCCATGACGTCAGAGATCATAGAGAAAGCAAGGTACAGTAACAAGGATATTACCAGACATGAACTAAATCTTGTAAAACGACATCTTGATTTATTAAAGAGAAAAAACGGAAATGTTACAAAAATATTAACTAAACTGAAATAATCTTAAAAAACTATTGACAATTGTTGCTCTTTATCGTACAATATCAACTGTTGAAAGAAATATTTGAAATAAATTTAAAATTGTAATATATCAGGAGTTAATATGAAACGAGTTATTTTAAGAGTGATGATGTTAGTAGCAATGGCATCGGCCGCAGTTACAATGAGTGTACATACAAGTTCAAAAGAAGTAAAAGCATCAGAAAAAGGAGATGCAGTTGTTGAATATGCAAAAAACTTTGTAGGGAATAGATACAGATACGGTGGATCAAGTCTTACAAACGGAACAGATTGTTCAGGATTCACGAGAGGAGTTTACAAGAAGTTTGGAAAGCGTCTTCCACATTCCTCAAGTGCACAGAGAAGATATGGTAAGAAAGTAAAAGGTGGGATCAAGAATGCTAAGGCAGGAGATTTAATCTGCTATAGCGGACATGTTGCAATCTATATGGGAAACAACAAGATCGTACATGCAAGTAATTCAGCACCATATCCAAGAGGTGGAATTAAGATTTCAAACAATGCAAGATACAGAAGAATCGTAACAGTACGAAGAATCGTTAAATAAAGAGGATAAGAAGAAGGTATTTTTTAGAAAAAGAAATACCTTCTTCTTTTGATGCTGAGAATAAAGTTTTGAAAACTTCCCAAGATAACCAACAAAATTTGAAAAAGTGTATTATAAAAATTTGACAGATAAATCCGATACATATTATAATTTGAAGGAATAAGTTGATAATAAACAATACACCTGTATAGGATGCAGATGTTTTTAAAGGAGAAAAATTTATGATCATTAAACCGAGAGTCAAAGATTATTTATGCTTAACAGCACATCCAGAAGGATGTAAAAAGAATGTGGAAGATCAGATCGCCTATGTAAAAGCTCAAGGAGAGATTCCTGGAGATGCGAAGAAAGTGTTAGTGATCGGATGTTCTACAGGATATGGACTGGCATCAAGAATCGTGGCAGCTTTTGGATGTCATGCAGATACCCTTGGAATCATGTTTGAACGTCCATCTAATGGAAGAAAGACAGCAAGTCCTGGATGGTATAATACAGCTTCATTTGAACAGTTTGCAAACGAAGAAGGAGTTTATGCCAAGACGATCAATGGAGACGCGTTCTCAAAAGAAATCAAAAATCTTACGATCGAAACGATCAAGAAAGATCTTGGGAAAGTGGATCTGGTTGTATACAGCCTTGCAGCACCACGAAGAACAACACCAGATGGAGTGACATATCGTTCTGTATTAAAGACAACAGGGGAGGAGTTTACAAATAAGAATCTGAACCTTAAGGATAACAGTATTGGTATGAAGAGCATTCCTGCAGCTACAGAAGAGGAAGTAGAGGCTACAGTCAAAGTTATGGGTGGAGAAGACTGGAAGTTATGGATGCAGGCATTAAAAGATGCAGATGTGTTATCAGAAGATGCAAGTACTGTCGCATATTCTTATATCGGATCTGAACTTACGTATCCAATCTATTTTGAAGGAACGATCGGTGCGGCAAAGAAACATCTGCATCAGACAGCAGATGAGATTACGAAAGAAGTTGGAGTAAAAGCGCTGATCTCTGTTAACAAAGGATTGGTAACACAGGCAAGTGCTGCGATTCCTATTGTTCCATTGTATATGTCTGTATTATATAAAGTCATGAAGGAAAATAATGTCCATGAAGGATGTATTGAACAGATTGAACGTCTGTTTAAAGAAAAGAGATTATTAGCCGATACGATCACGGATGAACACGGATGGGTTCGTATGGATGATCTGGAACTTCGTGATGATATTCAGGATGAAGTGAAGAAACGTTGGGAAGAGATTAATACAGATAATGTTTCAGAACTTGCAGATGTTGATGGTTATTGGGAAGATTTTTACCGTATGTTTGGATTTAAAGAGGAAGGAATCGACTACGAAGCAGAAACAGATCCTGTTGTAGAAATTCCAAGTATCAAAGAATAATGGCATATACAGAGATTGTGATCACAAGGTTTGGCGATCATCTGGTCAGTATGTTATTAAAAGATGGTCATCCGGTAGAATTTCAATGTGTAAGTGAGAAGAATAAAGTTGATATTGGGAATATTTACATAGGAGTCGTAAAAAATGTTGTCAAGAATATCAATGGGGCTTTTGTTGAGTTCGATCAAGACGAAATAGGCTTCCTTTCCATGAGACATAGGCAATATAAAGCGGGTGATGAAGTGTTGGTACAGATAAAGAAAGAAGCGACAGAAGAAAAACGTCCGATGCTATCAGATCAGATAGAATTAACAGGGGAATATCTTGTGCTGACTTCAGATAAGCTGTCTGTAGGAATTTCCAATAAGATTCATCAGAAAGAAAAAAAACAGGAATTAAAAGAAATGGCAGGGCCTCTTGTGACACAGGAATATGGCTTTATTCTTCGCACAGAAGCTGCAAAAGCCGACAAAGAAGATGTTCTTATGGAAGCAGATCAGTTGTCTGCAAAATATCATGAGATCGTATCTAAAAGGCAATACCGCAAAGCTCCTCATCTTGTTGATACAAATTACGATGCATTGGAAGTGCTGGTTCATGATATCAAACCAGGATCGATCGATCGTATTGTGACAGATCAGGAAGAAGTAGGGGAACAGCTGAAAGAAAAAGGTTATGAAGTATTCTTATGTTCTTATATGGCAGGAGACATTGAACGAAGATATCGGTTTCGTCATTATCTTTCAGAGGTATTTAAACGTAAAATATTTATGAAGTCTGGAGGATTTCTGTATATCGAACAGACAGAGGCAATGGCAGTCATTGATGTGAATACGGGGAAATCCATTGGAAAGAAGAACCAGGAAGCACATATTAAGAAAATAAACTTAGAAGCAGCCAAAGAAGCAGCAAGGCAGATCCGCTTAAGAAATTTATCAGGGATCATTATGATTGATTTTATTGATATGAAGTCCAAAGATGATGAGAAAGAATTATTACAGGTAATGCAGCATTATCTAAATGGGGATTCTAAGAAAGCAGTTGCTGTAGATATTACAAAGCTCGGAATTATGGAGATCACAAGAAAAAAAGAAAAAAATCCAATTTTTCGACAAATAAGTATTGACATATTGAAATAGTGCTGTTATTATATATGAGTATGCCGCACAGCGAGGTTAAAGAATGCGAGAATCACCAAAGCTGGCGAGATTTGATAATAGGAGGTGCCGTGATGTACGCAATTATCGCAACAGGTGGAAAACAGTATAAAGTAAGCGAAGGCGACGTGATCAAAGTTGAGAAACTTGACGCTGAAGTAGGAGCTAAAGTAACATTTGATAATGTACTTTTAGTTGGTGGAGATACTGTTAAAGTTGGAACACCTACCGTTGATGGTGCGAAAGTTGAAGCTTCTGTAGTAAGCGAAGGAAAAGGTAAGAAAGTCATCGTTTACAAATACAAGAGAAAAACTGGATACCATAAGAAAAACGGTCATAGACAGTTATTTACACAGGTTAAGATCGATAGTATCGTTGGATAATATCCTGAGGATAGAGTTATGACAAAGATAACATTCTATCAGAGAGTCGATGGAACCTTTCAAGGTTTCCACTCACAGGACCATGCAGGTTACAGTGCGGAAGGACAAGATATTGTCTGTGCCGCAGTGTCTGCTCTGGTAATTAATTTTGTGAATTCTCTGGATGAACTGACAGATGATCACTATCAGATTGATGTGAACCAGGAAGACGCAGAAATTGACGTAGTATTTACGGAAGAGCTTTCCGAAGAGGGGAGCTTGTTATTAAGATCACTGATCCTTGGTCTGACTTCAGTAGAAGAAGAACATGGACAGTATTTAGATGTAATCTTTAAGGAGGTGTAACAAAAATGATGAAAATGAACCTTCAATTTTTCGCTCATAAAAAAGGAATGGGTTCTACAAAGAACGGTAGAGATTCCGAATCTAAGAGATTAGGTGCGAAAAGAGCTGACGGACAGTTTGTAAAAGCTGGAAATATTCTTTACAGACAGAGAGGAACAAAGATTCATCCAGGCGTTAACGTAGGACGCGGTGGTGACGATACATTATTCGCATTAGTTGATGGTATTGTTCGCTTCGAAAGAAAAGGTAAAGATAAGAAACAGTGTTCTGTACATCCAGTAGCATAATTTAATTGCATACAGGAACAGATCATTTGAGATTCAGTAATTACGGCTTCAAATACATATTTGAGGCCGTTTTTCATTATAAGATAATGAAATATTTTTGTGACTGGAAGTTGTTTTTTTGACACAGAAAGGAAAAGACAATGTTTGCAGATAGAGCTAATATTATAATCAGATCCGGAAAAGGTGGAGATGGCCACGTAAGTTTCCGGAGGGAACTTTATGTACCAAACGGTGGACCAGATGGTGGAGACGGCGGCCGTGGCGGTGATGTGATCTTTGTTGTAGATGAAGGAATCAATACTTTATCTGATTACCGTCACAGAAGAAAATTCAAGGCAGGAGATGGTCAGGAAGGTGGCAGAAGAAAATGCCACGGTGCTGATGGAGAAGACATCATCCTGAAAGTTCCGGCAGGAACCGTTGTAAAAGACAAGGAATCAGGGAAAGTTATCCTTGATATGTCTAATAAAAAGGAACCAGTTGTACTTTTAAAAGGCGGTCGTGGTGGTAAAGGAAACCAGCATTATGCAACTCCAACCATGCAGGCACCAAAATATGCCCAGCCAGGTGGGAAAGCGCAGGAACTCGAAGTTATGCTTGAGTTAAAAGTTATTGCTGATGTAGGTTTGGTTGGATTCCCAAATGTAGGAAAATCTACATTTTTATCAAGAGTAACAAACGCAAATCCAAAGATCGCAAACTATCATTTCACAACATTAAATCCAAATCTTGGAGTTGTGGATATGGATGGAAGCAAAGGATTTGTTATTGCAGATATCCCAGGAATCATCGAGGGGGCGTCTGAAGGTGTTGGTCTTGGATTTGAATTTTTACGTCATATCGAACGTACAAAAGTTATGATCCATATGGTAGATGGAGCTTCAGTAGAAGGAAGAGATCCAATCGTTGATATCCATGCTATCACAGATGAACTTAAGAAATACAACAAAGAGATTCTAGAGAAACCACAGGTGATCGCAGCGAACAAGATGGATGCTATGTCTGAGACAGACAGAGAGACTGTGATCGATTTATTAAAAGAAGAGTTTGAACCAGAAGGAATCAAAGTATTCCCTATTTCTGCGGTAAGCGGGGAAGGTGTTAAAGAATTATTATGGCATGTACAGGGATTATTAGATGAATTACCAGAAGGTGCAACAGAATTTGAACAGGAATACGAATTAAACTTCGGAGAAGAAGAAGGTGGAATCTTTATCGGTCATCCAGAAGAAGGATTATATACCGTCGAAGGACCGAAAGTAGAGAGAATGCTTGGATATACTAATCTGGAATCTGAGCGTGGATTTGACTTCTTCCAGAAATTCATGAAAGAAAACGGTGTCATTGAACGTTTAACAGAAATGGGAATCGAAGAAGGAGACACCGTACGTTTGTATAATCTGGAGTTTGACTACTATAGATAGATATAATTGAATGGAGGATAACATGACAAGCAAACAGAGAGCTTATTTAAAGAGCCTTGCAATGAAGATCGATCCGATCTATAACATTGGAAAAGGAAGTATTTCACCAGAACTTGTACAGGGTGTCAGAGATGCTTTAGAAGCAAGGGAATTGATCAAGATCGGTGTTCTTCAAAACTGTATGGACGATCCAAAAGAACTGGCAAATGTTCTTGCAGAGAGAACAAGATCCCAGGTTGTACAGGTTATTGGTAAGAAGATCGTATTATATAAGGAATCAAAGAATCATAAGAGAATTGAACTGCCAAAAGCAGGGAAATAATATCGGAGGACAGCCATGAAGAAGATAGGAATTCTTGGCGGGACATTCAATCCGATCCATCATGGACATCTGATTCTTGGACAGGCAGCGAAAGAAGAGTTTGGATTGGATGAGATTTTGGTTATGCCAACAAAGAATCCGGCATATAAAAAGATCAGTGGCGGTGTCAGTGAGAAAAACAGAGTCGATATGATCAAGCTGGCGATCAGGGATTTTCCGTATTTCAAATTTAGTGATATCGAATTAAAACGTGAAGGAACAACGTACACAGTTGATACGTTAAGAGAACTTACAAAACAGGATACAGATTGCAGATATTACTTCATCATGGGAGCAGATTCGCTTTATCAGATCGAGACATGGAAAGATCCAGGACAGATTTTTACCATGGCAGATATATTAGTAGCTACAAGAAATGACTCAAGAAGTGCTCTGGATGCTCAGATTGATTATCTGGAAGAGAAATACGATGGCAAGATTTATCATTTAAGCAGTCCAAGCATTGAGATTTCATCCAATGATATCAGAAAAAGATGTAGCAATGGATCAAGTATTCATTTCTTCCTTCCAGAAGATGTGATTGATTATATAGAAAGAAATGATTTATATGGAAGTACAGCAGATAGAAGAAAAGCTTAAAACAGCGTTAAAACCATCCAGATACCGGCATACACTAGGAGTAGCTTATACAGCTTCCTGTATGGCAATGGTGTTTGGAGTGGATGTTCATAAAGCATATCGCGCAGGTCTTTTACATGACTGTGCCAAAGGCTTTTCAATGGAGGAGCAAAGAGCGTTATGCAAACGATATAATATCAGTCTGGAGGGAACTTTAACCAAAAGTCCGCAGCTGATGCATCAAGAGATCGCTCCATTTCTTGCAAGCGATGAATATAAGGAACAGGATTCGGAAGTTTTGTCAGCAATCGCATGTCATACGACAGGGAAGATCGGTATGACACCGCTTGAACAGATAGTTTTTATTGCTGACTATATGGAACCAAATCGAAAGATGATTCCAGGACTTTCAAAAGTCCGTAAGCTGGCATTTGAGGATCTTGATAAATGTACAAAAACAATTCTTAAGAATACGATAGAGTACCTGACAGAATGTGGACAGGAAATTGATGAGCGGACAGTAGAGACTTATAAGTATTATAGAGACAAAAAGGAGAATTAAGATGGATCAGTCATTAAATATGGTAAAGATCGCATATGATGCGTTAGATGACAAGTTAGCAGAAGATATCAAGATCATTGATATTCGAAGCATTTCTGTTCTTGCAGATTACTTTATCATTGCAGATGGTAATAACAAAAACCAGGTACAGGCAATGGTAGATAATGTACAGGAAGAACTTTTTAAAGCTGGATATGAGATGAAACAGATGGAAGGGTATAGAGAAGGAAACTGGATCTTACTTGACTTTGGTGATATCATCATCCATATCTTTGATAAAGAAAACCGTTTATTCTATGATCTTGAAAGAATCTGGAAAGACGGAAAAGAAGTATCGATCGAAGAATTAAATTAAAAAGAATCATATGAAAAAAAGTCAGCTATGGGAATGCTTTGAAAGCATCTCGCAGCTGACTTCTTTTTATTTCATTGAACGATAAAGTCCAACGACTTTACCAATAATAGATACTTCTGATACGATGATCGGATCCATAGTATCATTCTCTGGCTGGAGTCTGTAATATCCATCTTCTTTATAAAATCTCTTAACAGTTGCAGAATCTTCGATCATTGCAACGACAATATCACCATTATCAGCAGTTGGCTGTTGTTCGACAATAACCATATCACCGTCAAAAATTCCGGCATTGATCATACTTTCTCCACGGACATGGAGCATGAAAGTATTCTTATTGCTGATATGATTTGGAAGCATTGGAAAATATTCCTCAATATTCTCTACCGCTAAGATCGGTTCACCGGCAGTGACGGTACCTACGACAGGGATATTGATGATCTCGCGGCGAGCCAGATTAAAATCATCATCGGTGATCTCGATCGCACGAGGCTTGGTAGGATCTCTATGAATGTATCCTTTTCTCTCCAAAGTCTCCAGATGGGAATGGACAGAGGAAGTAGAACGAAGATTCACTGCCTCGCAGATCTCGCGTACGGCAGGTGGATAACCTTTATCCAGAATGCGTCGTTTGATGAATTCAAGGATCTGTTGTTGTTTGTCACTTAATTGTTCTTTGGCCATGTATCATATCCTCCGTGTCTGTTTATAAACTATTCTTATCATAACATAGATCCGAAATGGAAACAAGTGTTCTCGAACAAAGTTTCGGAAAAAGCTTGACAAACAAATGTTCGAGAACTATAATACAGACATAAACAAAACAAATGTTCGATTATAGTTTGCGGAGGATGATATTATGAGAAGTAAGAGAAGAGTGATCGGAATTATCATAGCAGTAGTTTTTGTTTTTCTAATGAGTACTTTCCTTTTAAGTAACAACCTGATCGAGGCCCAGGGAACAAAAGACAAGCAGTTTACCAGCATTCAGGTGCAGAAAGGTGATACATTATGGAAGATCGCAAAGAAATATATGGGGAATGAATATTCGTCTGTTGACGATTATATTGAAGAGGTATGTCAGACAAATCATATATACGATGGAAAGATCACGGAAGACATGTATCTGGTGATTCCATATTATAAATAAGCAACTGGCAGTCATACGGTTGATGTATGACTGCCAGTTATGAATATAAATACTTTAATACAATATTATCGCCCAGTTGGGTTTTTGCTAAAAGATGCTTTTGTGCTGTTATAGACAGCTTTTCCATAGTTTGTAAGATTAGAGTTCATTTTCTTTGCTTCAGATTTGTTAGAGATGAATCCAATCTCAGTTAAGGTAGAAGATGTCTTTGTATGACGAAGAACAGCTAATCCTGTACGGTTTACAAGACCTCGGTTTGTAAATCCTGTAGCAGAACGGATATAAGGATGAATGGTTGCTGACCAACTATAGCTTGTCAGTCCTGTAGAAGATTTATATCCTTTGGAATTATATAAGGTTTCAGTTCCTGTAGCAGAAGATCCGGCAGAGTTGATATGAACACTGTAGAATCTGTCTGCATCAACTTCATTGGCAAGATCAGAACGTTCAGTAAGGCTTGGGTATGTGTCAGATAATCTTGTATAGTAAACTTTGATATCTGGATCTTTATCAAAGTATGATTTTGCAGCCTGAACGATCTTTAATGTCATGTTTTTTTCTTTATATCCATTGGCAACTGCTCCAGAGTCTGAACCACCATGTCCTGCATCAAGTACAACGATCTGTTTGTACATTGCCTTTGGTGAATCATAGCGAACCTTGATATAAGAATCTGTCTGTGTTACTTCGAATCCTTTGATCGTAGCTTTTCGAGGCTTGATATATATCTTTGTATAGCCATTGCTGTAAGCTACAGAATAAGAATAGAAGCTTGAATCACCAACAACACTGCGATGTGACGCATCGGAATAATAAGAAGAATAATTTCCTTTAATGTTTACGATCAGACGATAGTTATTGTAATCGTCAGTTGTTGAGATGTTGCTTTCGGATAAGCCCTCTGGTTTATCAAGTTGTACATAATGTTCTCCGTTTGTTGCTGGAAGCGTTGTAACGGAAGAAGATGCCTTATTACTGTTACTTGTTGAGAAAGTACCAGCATAAGAACTACTGCTCCATGAATAAGAATATCCAAGATGTTTTGCACAGAACTCACCAGGAACATAGATGTAATTTTTTTTCTGTTTATAGGAATATACACGGCGTGCAGGTGTTGGAAGTTTCTTTTTCTTTCCATTGACATAAGCATATTTGCTGCCACGTTTCATGGTGATCGTCTTAGAACCTTTTTTTAAAGTGATCTTCCATGTTTTAGAAGAGTAAGAATAAGAAACACCTAATCCCTTCTGGAATACATAGCTTGCGGAATACATGGTTGTATCACCACGTAAGAAGCCAGGTGCTTTTGTTTTGATCGTCTTACCATTATAGATTGCACCGCGAGCTTTCTTTTTCTGCTTTTTACCAGCAACTTTTAAAGTGTATGTGCGTTTTGTCGTTGCATAGGATGCGGCAGATACATTTGCAGGTATTGCCGTACCAATGACTGAAACTGATAATAGTGTTGTAATAAATAACTTTTGTAATCTCATTGTTTATCTCCCTTTCTCATAGATTAAATCGTAACATATTTGTAATATTAATGCAATAAAAAGACTGTATCTCTTTGGATTTCCTAAGATACAGTCTGATATTATTAGATAAAATTAATTAAAAGAATTACAGAGTGACTGGTAAAGAGCAGATCCGATCGCCTCAGATCTAGCGTCAATTCTTGCAGATTCCGTGCTGTTAGAGATGAATCCCATCTCGGCAAGGGCACTCATCATTTTTGTTCCTCGAAGTACTGCAAGTCCAGGACGGTATACAAGGCTTCGGTCATAAGAAGACCCTTTTGTATACCCCATTCCACTTAGCGAAGAGGAATGAATGACATTGGCATATGTTTTGTAATCCTTATATAATGTTTCAGTTCCTTTTGCACTGGCAGAGTCTGCAGAATTGATATGTACACTTAAAAAACGGTCAGCATTGACGGTGTTAGCCAGATCATAACGTTCGGTAAGAGTAGGATACCAATCAGAGAGTCTGGTGTAATAAACCTTATACAGCGGATCAGAGTCAAAGTTTGTCTTGATATTCTGAACGATCTTTAAGGTCATGTTCTTTTCAATATAACCGTTTCCAGTTGCGCCGCTGTCTTTTCCACCATGTCCGGCATCAATAACAATGATTCTGTAGAACATATCCTTTGGTGCCGCATACTTGACATAGATATAAGAATCTGTCTGAGTAACAGAGAATCCTTTGATTGTAGATGTTATCAGATTGATATAAGTTTTTCCATTTAGATAAGAAACTTTATAAGTTAAAGAATCTTTGATCGTGCGGTTAGAAGCTGTGTTAAAAAAGTTGCGGTAATCTCCGTCAATGATGATCTGTAACTGCTTATTCCAGTAATCATCGTTGGAACTTATAGAAGACGATGAAAGACCATCAGGTTTTTTGATCCGGATAGAATAATCAGATTCAGATGCTGTGATTTTTGTTGTACTTCCAGAAGGATTGGAAGTCTGAGGCTTTGTATTTGATGGAGTGGAAGGAGCAGGTTTAGCAGTACTGCCCTTTGAGATCACTCCTGATAACAGACGATTGTTCCATGAATAATTTAAGCCTAGTTTTTTTGCAACGATATCTCCGGGAACCATGATATAATTTTTCTTTTTTGCGATATAACGGATTTTTCGAGGTGCAGATGGAAGGGTGAATTTCTTCCCATTCAAGGTAGCTGTTCTGCTGTTTAAAGTCATCACAAGTTTCTGAGAATTTCGTTGTAATGTAACTCTTTTTTTGGAACTTGAATATGAATATTTTGTTCCAAGAGAAGAACAGTGACCGAAGATCCAGTATGCAGAATACATAGAAGTAGAACCTTCAATATATCCTGGAATTTTTGTACTTATAACCTTATTATTGTATCTGGCATTGATGGCTTTCTTTTTGACTTTTTTCTTAGAATGTATGTACTGAATCTTAAAATATTTCCCTGCAGCTATAGAAGCTGGTGTGGTTATTACACTTGATAGAAGAAGTGCAAGAGATAATCCAGTACATAAAATTTGTTTTTTGTTCATATATAATACCCCTCATATTCATTGTCGATTGTTAGTGCCATTATAATATGTTTTGTGTAGTTTTTCAACGAGAACATATTTTCTGTGAGATTAGGTTAGAATGTTGTGAAATTTCTGAAAAGTTGAAAAGAATTCTTTTATAAAATGAAAAATAGTTTCCAATCTGTCTAAGAATGTGGTATTCTAATATATAAGCTCGATTTTTGGGGGAAATTTTCTATATTTTTACAGGAATCGAATTATTTTGAACTATAGGAGCAGATAATGAAATCAGACAATGAATTTCGAAGAGGATTAATTGATGGAATTCCAATCGGACTAGCATATGTGGCTGTTTCGTTTGCATTTGGAATTTCAGGAGCGTCTAAGGGAATTCCTGTATGGGCACTTACTTTGATCTCAGCAACCTGTGTAACTTCTGCAGGACAGTTTGCAGCGATCATAACAATGACGGCAGGAGGATCTTTGGTGGAATTAGTTTTATCACAGATCATTATTAATTTAAGATATTCGATCATGTCAATTGCGATCGGACAGAAATTAAGTGAGAAGTCGACATTGTGGAATCGGATCTCAATGGCATTTATGGTAACGGATGAGATTTTTGCAGTATCCTGTGCGGGGAGACATGAGATTACGCCTAGATATTTTTATGCTTTGATGTCAATTCCATGGATCAGCTGGACCATTGGAACTCTTTTAGGAGCGACGGCCAATACATTATTACCATTGATCTTAAGGAATGCACTTGGACTTGCAATTTATGGAATGTTGATCGGGATTATCATCCCACCAGCCAGACAAGATAAGCATATAACTATCGTGATCATTCTTTCTATGATTGTTAGTTTATTATTTAAATATATCAAAGCGTTATCTTTTATATCCAGTGGGTTCGTGATCATCATTTGTACCTTGATCGCAGCAACATTTGGAGCAATTTTATTCCCAGTAGAAGAGGAGGAGACTCATGAATCTTAGCAGATTATTAGTTTATATTGCAGTCACAGCAGTTTCTACATATCTAATACGAGTCATTCCATTGGTTGCAATACAGAAGAAGATAGAGAATAGATTTTTTCGATCATTTTTATACTATGTTCCATATGCAGTACTGGCAGCAATGATCATGCCAGCAGTGTTTTATGCGACAGGAAATTTGATCGCATCGACAATTGGATTTGCAATTGCGATGATTTTTGCATATAATAAAAAAAATATTGTTACAGTTGCATGTGCAAGCTGTATCGGAGCATTTATCGCATTAGTAGTTTTAGGGTAAATTAATCTGCCAATTCATTGACAGACATAAGTAATATCAAGAAGAAATGAGGAAGAAGATATGAATTGTAATTTAGCAGTCATTAAAGGTGACGGGATCGGGCCAGAGATCGTCACAGAAGCAATGAGAGTTTTAGATGCTGTAGGAGAAAAGTATGGACATACATTTTCTTATACACAGATACTGATGGGTGGAGCCTCCATTGATGTTCATGGAGAACCATTAACAGAGGAAGCTTTAGAGATTGCTAAGAAGAGTGATGCAGTATTAATGGGTTCGATCGGTGGAAATACAAGTACATCTCCATGGTATAAACTTCCAGCACAGTTAAGACCCGAGGCAGGCTTATTAAAACTTCGTAAATCTCTTGGATTATTTGCTAACATCAGACCAGCATACTTATATGATGAATTAAAGAAAGCATGCCCACTTCGTGATGAAGTGATCGGTGATGGATTTGATATGGTCATCATGAGAGAATTAACAGGTGGTCTTTACTTTGGAGAAAGACATACAGAAGAAATTGATGGTGTAAGAACAGCCGTTGATACATTATCTTACAATGAAAATGAAATCAGAAGAATTGCGATCAAAGCATTTGACATTGCAAGAAAACGTAAAAAACATGTGATCAGTGTTGATAAGGCAAATGTACTTGATTCTTCCAGATTATGGAGAACAGTTGTAGAAGAAGTAGCCAAGGATTACGAAGATGTTACATATGAACATATGTTAGTTGATAACTGTGCAATGCAGTTAGTTAATAATCCACGTCAGTTTGATGTGATCTTAACAGAGAATATGTTTGGAGATATTTTATCAGATGAAGCAAGTATGATCACAGGTTCTATTGGAATGTTATCATCCGCAAGTCTTGCAGAAGGTAAGTTTGGATTATATGAACCAAGTCACGGATCAGCTCCAGATATCGCAGGACAGGATATTGCAAACCCAATCGCAACAATTCTTTCCGCAGCTATGATGCTTCGTTATTCATTTGATTTAGATAAAGAAGCAGATGAGATCGAAAAAGCGGTCAAAGCAGTTTTAGCAGATGGATACAGAACAGTTGACATTATGTCAGATGGAATGAAGAAAGTCGGATGTAAAGAAATGGGACAGCTGATCATTGATCAGATCAAATAAGAATTCGATGCTCACCATAGATAGAATGAGATATATTATACTAGGAGGTTAGTTTTATGAGTAATACATTTACAGAGGGAGAAGCATTTGCACCTCAAAGATCGTTATTTAACGCATTAGGTTTCACAAAAGAAGAGATGAGAAAGCCATTGGTCGGAATCGTAAGTTCGTATAATGAGATCGTGCCAGGGCATATGAATATTGACAAGATCGTAGATGCAGTAAAACTTGGAGTTGCTATGGCAGGTGGAACACCAGTTGTATTCCCAGCGATCGCAGTATGTGATGGAATTGCCATGGGACATGTTGGAATGAAATATTCACTGGTGACAAGAGATCTGATCGCTGATTCTACAGAATGTATGGCATTAGCACATCAGTTTGATGCTTTAGTTATGGTTCCAAACTGCGATAAGAATGTACCAGGACTATTAATGGCCGCTGCACGTGTTAATGTACCCACAGTGTTCGTCAGTGGCGGACCAATGCTTGCCGGACGTGTAAAAGGATGTAAAACAAGCTTATCAAGCATGTTTGAGGCTGTTGGATCTTATGCAGCAGGTAAGATCACAAAAGAAGAATTAGATGAATTTGAAAACAAAACATGTCCTACATGTGGATCATGTTCCGGTATGTACACAGCGAACTCTATGAACTGTTTAACAGAAGTTCTTGGTATGGGATTACAGGGAAATGGAACAATTCCAGCTGTATATTCTGAAAGAATCCGTCTCGCAAAACATGCAGGTATGAAGGTTATGGAATTATTAGAGAAGAATATCCGCCCAAGAGATATCTTAACAGAGAAAGCGTTTGAGAATGCCTTAACAGTTGATATGGCACTTGGATGCAGTACAAACAGTATGCTTCATTTACCAGCAATCGCACATGAAGCAGGTGTTGATCTGAATCTTGAGAAGGCAAATGAGATCAGTAAGAGAACTCCAAACTTATGTCATCTTGCACCAGCAGGACATACATATATTGAAGAGTTAAATGAAGCTGGTGGAGTTTATGCTGTTATGAATGAATTAAATAAGAAGAATCTTCTTCATACAGATCTTATTACTGCAACAGGTAAGACAGTAGCAGAGAACATTGAAGGATGCGTAAACAAGAATCCAGAAGTTATTCGTCCGATCGACGATCCATACAGCCAGACTGGTGGAATTGCTGTATTAAAAGGAAATTTAGCACCAGATTCAGGTGTTGTAAAACGTTCTGCAGTTGCTCCTGAGATGCTTAAGATGGAAGGACCAGCCAGAGTCTTTGATTGTGAAGAAGATGCGATCAAGGCGATCAAAGGTGGAGATATTAAACCAGGGGATGTCGTAGTGATCCGCTATGAAGGACCAAAAGGTGGGCCAGGTATGAGAGAGATGTTAAATCCTACATCAGCGATCATGGGTATGGGACTTGGATCAAGCGTAGCCCTGATCACAGATGGAAGATTCTCCGGAGCTTCCAGAGGAGCTTGTATCGGACATGTTTCTCCAGAAGCAGCAGTTGGAGGACCGATTGCATTAGTAGAAGAAGGAGATATTATTGCAATTGATATCGATGCCAATACATTAAATGTAAAAGTTTCTGACGAAGAATTAGCAAAGAGAAAAGAAAACTGGAAGCCTAGAACACCTAAGGTTACAACAGGTTATCTTGCAAGATATGCATCGTTAGTTACATCTGGAAACCGCGGAGCAGTTTTAGAAATCAAACAGTAATTAAGTAAGAAAAGAGGATCAAATGATGAAACAATTGACAGGTGCTCAGATTGTTTTAGAATGTTTGAAAGAGCAAGGCGTGGATACCGTTTTTGGGTATCCAGGCGGAGCGATCTTAAACATTTATGATGAATTATATAAACAGAAAAAGGATTTTACACATATCCTGACATCTCATGAGCAGGGAGCTTCTCATGCAGCAGATGGATATGCAAGATCTACAGGAAAAGTCGGAGTGTGCTTTGCAACCAGTGGACCGGGAGCGACAAATATCGTTACAGGACTTGCAACAGCGAATATGGATTCAGTGCCAGTTGTTGCGATCACATGTAACGTAGGAGTCAGCCTTCTTGGAAAGGACAGCTTCCAGGAAGTTGATATTTCCGGAGTCACAATTCCGATCACAAAGCATAACTTTATTGTAAAGAATATAGAAGAACTTGCAGACACGATCCGAAGAGCGTTTAGAATTGCAAAGACAGGAAGACCAGGGCCTGTTTTGATCGATATTCCAAAAGATGTGACAGCAGCAACGACCCTATATGAAAAATACAAACCAGCGAAGATCATACGTTCCAGTGAATATATCAAAGAAGTAGATATCCAGAATGCGATCAGCATGATCAGAGAAGCAAAACGACCATATATCTTAGTTGGTGGTGGAGCTGTGATCTCTGATGCAGCAGATGAATTAAAAGAATTTGCAGAGAAAGTAGATGCACCAGTATGCGATACCCTCATGGGAAAAGGAGCATTTAATGGTACGGATGAACGCTATAGTGGAATGCTTGGAATGCACGGAACAAAAGCATCAAATCTTGGAGTATCTCACTGTGACCTTCTGATCGCAGTCGGAACAAGATTTAGTGACCGAGTTTTAGGAAATCCAAAAACATTTGCAAAAAATGCAAAGATTTTACAGATTGATGTTGACCCAGTCGAGATCAACAAGAATATTTGTGTATCAGCTTCTATCATCGGAGATGTAAAAGCAGTATTAACAGTGATCAATCGCCGTTTAGAAGCCCAGGAACACAAAGAGTGGCTTGATACGGTCAAAGAATATAAAGAAAAGTATCCATTAACTTATGATAAAGGACGATTAACATGTCCTGAGATCATGGAAGCGATTTATGATATTACAAAAGGTGAGGCAGTCATTACAACGGAAGTTGGACAGCATCAGATGTGGGCCGCTCAGTTTTATAAATATGATAAACCACGTAAATTCTTGACATCTGGTGGTCTTGGAACAATGGGATACGGTCTTGGAGCCAGCCTTGGAGCCAAAGTTGGTAATCCAGATAAGATCGTAGTAAACATTGCAGGAGATGGATGTTTCCGTATGAATTTAAATGAGCTTGCGACAGCCTCGCGATACAACATTCCAGTGATCGAAGTTATTATCAATAACAGCGTGTTAGGAATGGTAAGACAGTGGCAAGATCTGTTTTATGAAGAAAGATATTCGTATACAACACTTCAGGACAAAGTAGACTTTGTGAAAGTTGCAGAAGGACTTGGGGTGCAAGCTAAGAAGATCACGGATATCGAACAATTCAAAGATGCATTCAAAGAAGCTTTAAATGCAGGAGAACCAGTAGTTCTCGATTGTCATATTGACTTAGATGACAAAGTATGGCCGATGGTTAATCCAGGGGGTTCTATTGAAGATGCATTTGATAAATCGGATCTTGAGGCGCAGGCAAGGTAATTTTTAATTTATTTTCATATAAAGGAGAGAAAAGAAATGGCAAGAGTATACAACTTTTCAGCTGGACCGGCAGTACTTCCGGAAGAAGTGTTAAAAGAAGCAGCAGAGGAAATGCTTGATTACAGAGGATGTGGAATGTCCGTTATGGAGATGAGCCACAGATCCAAGATGTTTGATGATATCATCAAAACTGCAGAAGCAGACTTAAGAGAATTAATGAACATCCCTGATAATTACAAAGTATTATTCCTTCAGGGTGGAGCATCCCAGCAGTTTTCAGCGATCCCTATGAATCTGATGAAGAACAAAGTTGCAGACTTCATCATCACAGGACAGTGGGCAAAGAAAGCATACCAGGAAGCTTCCAGATATGGAAAAGCAAACATTTTAGCTTCATCAGAAGATAAAACATATACATATATTCCAGATTGTTCTGACCTTCCTGTATCAGAAGATGCAGATTATGTATATGTATGCTATAACAACACGATCTATGGAACAAAATATCAGCAGATTCCAAATACAAAAGGTAAAATCCTTGTTGCAGATATGTCTTCCTGCATTTTATCTGAGCCAGTTAATGTAGAAGACTTTGGAGTGATCTATTTTGGAGTACAGAAAAACGTTGGACCAGCAGGAGTTGTAGTTTGTATCGTACGTGAAGATCTGATCACAGATGATGTGTTAGAAGGAACACCAACCATGTTAAAATGGAAAACACAGGCAGATGCAGATTCACTGTATAACACACCTCCATGCTACGGAATCTATATCTGTGGAAAAGTCTTCAAATGGTTAAAGGACCAGGGTGGACTTACTGCAATGAAGAAACGTAACGAAGAAAAAGCAAAGATCTTATATGATTTCTTAGACCAGAGTGAAATGTTTAAAGGAACAGTTGTGAAAGAAGACCGCTCTTTAATGAACGTTCCATTTGTAACAGGAGACAAAGATCTGGATGCCAAATTTGTAGCTGAAGCAAAAGAAGCAGGATTTGAGAACCTAAAAGGACATCGTACAGTTGGTGGAATGCGTGCAAGTATTTATAACGCAATGCCAAAAGAAGGTGTTGAGAAATTAGTAGCATTTATGAAGAAGTTTGAAGAAGAGAACAAATAAGGAGGAGCCATGTATACAGTAAAATGCTTAAACCCGATCGCAAGTAAAGGACTAGATTTATTTACAGAAGATTTTAAAGTGATCGATGACTTAGATAAAGCAGATGCAGTTTTAGTAAGAAGTGCAGCTATGCACGATCTTGAAGTTCCAGAAAGCCTTCTTGCAGTTGCAAGAGCTGGAGCAGGAGTTAACAATATTCCATTAGATGAATATGCAAAGAAGGGAATCGTAGCATTCAACACACCAGGAGCGAATGCTAATGGTGTAAAAGAACTTGTTGTTGCAGGACTTTTACTTGCATCTCGTGATATCATCGGTGGATATAACTGGGTTAAGGAAAATGCATCCGAAGAGAACCTTGCAAAACTTGTTGAGAAACAGAAAAAACAGTATGCAGGTAACGAATTAAAAGGAAAAAGTATCGGAGTTATCGGACTTGGAGCAATCGGTGTTTTAGTAGCAAATATCTGCAATCGTCTTGGAATGAAAGTTTATGGATATGATCCATACGTATCCGTACGTTCTGCATGGAGCTTATCAAGAATGGTAAAACATATCGCTTCCATTGACGAATTATTTGAGACATGTGATTATATTACAATTCACGTTCCATACATGGATTCTACAAAAGGAATGATCAACAAAGAAGCTATCGATAAGATGAAAGACGGAGTTACATTATTAAACTTCGCCAGAGGAGAACTTGTTGATAATCAGGCAGTGATCGAAGGATTAGCATCAGGAAAAGTAAAACATTATGTAACAGATTTCCCAAGTGCAGAAATCGCTGGAGTAGACAAAGTGATCACAATTCCACACTTAGGAGCATCTACAGAGGAATCAGAAGAAAACTGTGCAGAGATGGCAGTGGATCAGTTGATGAATTATTTAGAGAATGGTAATATTGTCAATTCAGTAAACTATCCAAACTGTGATCTTGGAGAAGCAAGTGGAGCAGCTCGTATTACAGTACATCATAAGAATCTTCCAAATATGATCGGTCAGTTAACAGCGATCTTGGCAGCAGATGGACATAACATTTCCAATATGTTAAATAAATCCAAAGGTGAATGGGCTTATTCTATGTTTGACATGGAAAAGAAAGCACCAACAGAAGAGACAATCAAGAAAATGGAACAGATCGACGGAGTCGTTCGTGTTCGTGTACTATAGGAGAGAAAAAATGAGTGAAAAATTAAGAGTTGGTATTTTAGGTGCAACTGGAATGGTTGGACAGCGTTTTATTTCATTACTTGAGAATCATCCATGGTTTGAAGTTACAACATTAGCAGCAAGCCCACGTTCTGCTGGAAAGACATATGAAGAAGCAGTTGGTGGACGTTGGAAAATGGATACTCCAATGCCAGAAGCAGTAAAATCTATGATCGTAAAAAACGTCAATGAAGTAGAAGAAGTTGCTTCTCACGTAGATTTTGTATTTAGTGCAGTAGATATGTCTAAAGACGAGATCAAAAAGATCGAAGAAGAATATGCAAAAACAGAAACACCAGTTGTATCTAATAACAGTGCTCACCGCTGGACACCAGATGTACCAATGGTAGTACCTGAGATCAACCCAGAACACTTCGAAGTGATCGAAAGCCAGAAGAAACGTTTAGGAACAACAAAAGGTTTCGTAGCAGTAAAACCTAACTGTTCTATCCAGAGTTATGCACCAGTTTTAACAGCTTGGAAAGAATTTGAACCATACGAAGTTGTTGCTACAACATACCAGGCAATTTCTGGAGCAGGAAAAACTTTCAAAGATTGGCCAGAGATGGAAGGAAACATCATTCCATACATCGGTGGAGAAGAAGAAAAGAGCGAACAGGAGCCTCTTCGTTTATGGGGACATATTGAAGACGGTGTGATCGTGAAAGCTGAAACACCAGTGATCACAACACAGTGTATCCGTGTACCAGTATTAAACGGACATACAGCAGCAGTCTTCGTTAAATTCAAGAAGAAACCAACAAAAGAACAGCTGATCGAGAAATTAGTAAACTTCAGTGGACTTCCACAGGAATTAGAACTTCCAAGTGCTCCAAAACAGATGATCCAGTACTTAGAAGAAGATAACCGCCCACAGGTAAGAGAAGATGTTGATTACGAAAACGGAATGGGAATCTCTGTTGGACGTTTAAGAGAAGATACTGTATACGATTACAAATTTGTAGGACTTTCTCATAACACAGTTCGTGGAGCAGCAGGTGGAGCTGTTTTATGTGCTGAGACATTAAAAGCAAAAGGATATATTACAAAAAAATAAGTATTGTAATGAATAGATAAACTTGCTATGATAAGAAACACGTAGAAATACGTGTTTCTTTCATGTTAAGCATATTTGTGAAATGAATATCAAAAGAAACACAAGAAAAAAAGAGGAGAGTTTATGTTAGCACAAATACAAGCGATGTTCGCAGTAGTGGACTTGGGCAAGATTAACTGGAATCAGTTTTTAGAAAAATATCTGGAAATTGCAATGAGTATCATAGGAAAAGTCATAGTATCATTTTTGATCATTGCAATTGGATTTAAATTGATCAAGATTTTAATTAAATTGTTAAAAACAACCCTTGAGAAGGCAGAAATTGATTATGGAGTTATCTCATTTTCCTGCTCCTTCATAAGGATTGGATTGCGTTGTATTGTAATCTTTATGGCAGTTGCACATATGGGTGTAGAGGTAAGTTCCTTTATCGCATTATTAGGATCTGCAGGTGTAGCAGTAGGTTTAGCATTACAAGGAACACTTTCTAATGTAGCAGGTGGAGTTTTACTATTAATCCTGAAACCATTTCAGGTAGGAGATTACATCGTGTTAACAGGAACCGACTGCGAAGGAGAAGTTGCAGCGATGGATATTTTCTATACAAAGCTTAAGACAATTGATAACCGAGTGATCGTCATTCCTAACGGAACGTTAAGCAATTCAAATCTGATCAACAACACAAAACAGGAACGAAGATTGATCGATATTGAAGTTGGGATCTCTTATGATGCAGATATCAAAGAAGTAAAAAGAATTCTTACAGACATAGCAAAAAATGAAAAAAGAATTCTTGATCAGGATGGAGTTAAGATCTTTGTGAGCAGTTTAGCAGACAGTTCTGTCATGATGGGAATCAGATGCTGGGTTTCAACATCTGATTATGTAGCAACCAAATGGGCGTTAAATGAAGAGATTAAGATTCGATTTGATGAGGAAGGAATCGAGATACCATATCAGAAATTGGATGTTTGTATTAAAAATGAAGTAAATAATTGATGAATCGTAAACGCACAATGCACGTACCTGGACAAACAGGTGCTGGAGAGGGCTGTCGTTAACGGCAGCCCAGTAAATGATTTAAAGTATGTGCGATACCATCTTCATTATTTGTAAGTGTTACTTCATCAGCAGCATCTTTTAAAGCATCGCATGCATTTCCCATAGCGACACCATGACCTGCAAACTGGATCATTTCCAGATCATTTTCTGCATCACCAAAAGCAATGACCTCAGATGGATCAATGCCAAGACCTTTGCATACATTGGAAAGACCAGAAGCTTTGCTGGTACCCACAGGAATTGCTTCAATATAATAAGGAGCAGTACGGACAAAAGTGACCTGATCTCTAAATGGCATTCCGATCGTTTCTAAAACATCATAAGTTTTTTGAGGATCGACAGCAGTAAGGATCTTATTTAAATGAAAATCAAGATGTTCTGTCAAGGAAGGAACCTCAACATACTCCATAGAATCATTCAATGCCTCTTCTTTGACGCGATATCCATTCTTGTCTGTGACATAAAGAACTTTCCCATCATCAATGATCGGATTTACAGGATAATCTTTCAAATGTTCTAAAAGCTCCATTGCGAGATCATCTTGGATGTACTTATCATATAAAACTTCATTTGTAGTAGTATCTACAACCTTTCCGCCATTGTAAGCAACGAGCATTCCATGATGTTCATTTAGTTTCAATAAATCTCTGGCATGAAAAAGACCAGGGAGAGGACGACCGGAAGCAAGAGCAATGCGGATTCCCATTTCCTGAGCTTCGATCATGGCATTTAAAGTATCAGAAGTAATCTTGAGTTGGTCGTTATAAAGAGTTCCATCTAAGTCAACGGCGATAAGTTTGTATTTCATAAATTGTATCCTTTCTGTATGTTTTAATCCGTTTTTGTTGTTTGGTACGTCAATGAATATAAATTGTTTATTTGTGTAGAAACAAACGGAATTTATACTAGTGACACTTATAATATATTATAACTAGAAAGAAAGTAGGTTGTAAAGTGTCAAAAATGGACGAGGAGTGTATACAACATACAAGTTCAAAAAATATTTATAAAGATATAATAAAAATCTATATATTAGAAATTAAGAAAAACTTAAATAAAAAGTAATTCTTTTGCAACATATACTGTATACAAAAGGAGTATAATGCCAATAATCAGTTCAAGAAGGTTTTTAAAATCGTTCAATGATTTTAAACACAGTATGTGAAAAGGAGAACTTTAAAATGATAAGAATGAAAGAAAATTATTATATAAAAAAATATTATGGAGATTTTGTATTACTAAAACGCGCAAAGAATAAAGAAAATTGCAAAAAAGTATTGGAAAAAGTTGGAGTATATGGTACTCTAAGAGAGGTAAAAGAAGCGATCATCAAAGAGATGATCAAAGATGAAGTTAACCATCGTAAGACGGAACCACTTTATAAACTGATTCCTTTGATGCGACAGATGTATAACAGATTTTACGAAGAGAATATGGAGTGTTGTTTCGTCGGATAGTCAGGAAGAACATGTCTTTGTTGGCATATTCGAATAATAAACAACCGAAAGAGCAGAAGGTTTATGGAGTGCCTTCTGCTTTTTCAATTTTAAAAAAATTTTAAAAATGTTGTAAAAACAACGGATTTCCCAAATCATATCTATTATACTAACGATACAGTAAAGAATATGAGATCAAGAAAAGGAGAATAGATATGATTCGTAGAATTATTGAAATTGATGAAGATAAATGTAATGGATGTGGACTATGTGCAGATGCATGTCACGAAGATGCGATCGGGATAGTTGATGGAAAGGCAAAATTATTAAGAGATGATTATTGTGACGGCTTAGGAGACTGTCTGCCAAATTGTCCAACAGGAGCGATCAGTTTCGTAGAGCGTGAGGCAGCTGCGTATGACAGAGAAGCGGTAGAAGCAAACATGAAGAAGAAAGCTGAAATGACAGCAAAAGATAAAATAGAAGAAAAGCCGGTATTCCACGGGTGCCCTGGAACAAGAATGAAGATCATGGATCATAAGGCAGAAGAGGTAGCGACAGAGCAGACAGCAACTGTATCTTCTCAGCTGTCTCAGTGGCCGGTGCAGATTAAATTAGTACCTGTTAATGCCCCATATTTTAAGGATGCGAATCTATTGATCGCGGCAGATTGTACAGCTTATGCTTATGGGAATTTTCACCAGGAATTTATCAAAAATAAAGTGACATTGATTGGCTGTCCAAAACTTGATGAAGGAGATTACAGTGAGAAACTGACACAGATCATTGCGAACAATGACATTAAGAGTGTAACGATCGTGAGAATGGAAGTCCCTTGCTGCGGCGGGCTGGAAAATGCGGCGAAGAAAGCGATTCAGGATTCCGGCAAATTCCTTCCATGGCAGGTTCACACAATTTCCATTGATGGAAAGATCTTAGAAGCATAAATTCATCATAAATACAGTTTGCGTATTAAGAAGATAGCGATGAAAGAGAGTTCCGAAAGACGACGGGATTCTCTTTTTTCTTGTATTCCAGCTTTTTGTATGATACACTAATTAATTGATATGTTATGAATACGAAATAGAAATATAAGATAGAAAGAGAAAGGAAATACAGTGTCATGGGATGGAATAAAATTACAATTGATACATTGACATCAGCAGAAGACATGATCAGTTATGAACTTACAGAACTTGGTGCAACTGGTGTGGAAGTTGAAGACCATGTATCATTGACAGAAGAAGAGATGAAAGTCATGTATGTGGATCTATTGCCAGATGATATCGCACCAGACGATGGAAAAGCAAAGATCAGCTGTTATTTTGATGAGAATGAAAATTTAGAGCACATTACAATGCAGATTCAGGCAATGCTTGAAAGACTTCGTGGATTTATGGATATCGGTGCTGGAACAATTTCATTTGGTAAGACGAAAGAAGAAGACTGGGTCAATAACTGGAAGAAATTCTTTAAACCGATCCGTCTGGATGAACAGATCGTGATCAAACCAACATGGGAGACATTAGAAGACCAGACAGAAGATATGATCGTTGTAGAGATCGATCCGGGAACAGCATTTGGAACAGGTTCTCATGAGACAACAAAACTTTGTATTGAAGGAATGAAACCATATATTAAGGAGGATACAAAGATTTTGGATGTTGGATGCGGAAGTGGAATTTTGTCGATCATCGGGCTGAAACTTGGGGCAGGTCATGCGGTTCTTACAGATATCGATCCACATGCGATCTCAGCTTCTGAGGAGAACTTTGAAGTAAACCATATCAGCAAAGATCAGTTTGAAGTATATCAGGGAAATGTTTTAGATGATAAAGAGTTTGCAGCATCCTTAGGATCAAAATGTTATCCGGTTGTTGTTGCTAATATTTTAGCAGATGTTATCTCACCACTGATCGAGATCGTAGATCAGTTTTTGGCAGAAGATGGTGTTTTTGTAATCTCTGGTATCATTGATACAAAAGAAAAAGAAATCACAGACAAATTAAATGCATATGGATTTGATGTCATTGAGACAAGAAGAATGAAAGACTGGGTTTCTATGACAGCGAAGATGAGGTAAGAGATGTACCGTTTTTTTATAAAAGAAGAACAGATTCATGATGGAATGATCGAGATTTGTGGAAGTGATGTCAATCATATTAAGAACGTTCTCCGCATGAAAACAGGAGATAAAGTTTATTTAAGTAACGGATCAGATTTAGAATATGAATGCAGCCTTTTGGAATGGACGGACGATACGATCCTTGCGAAGATCGAAGATGTTCATGGCATGGAAACAGAACTCCCAGTAAAGATCACGCTGTATCAGGGACTGCCAAAAGGCGATAAGATGGAGATGATCGTTCAAAAAGCGGTGGAACTTGGGGTGGCAGAGATCGTTCCAGTTGCCATGAAACGTTGTGTTGTGAAACTTGATGCGAAGAAGGCAGCAAAGAAGGTAAGTCGTTGGAATACGATTGCATTAAGCGCAGCAAAACAGGCAAAACGAGGGATCATTCCAGAAGTTCGTGAAGTGAGAAATTTCAAAGATATTTTAGAAGAAGTACAAGATACAGAATTCATGCTTGTTCCATATGAAGAGGCAAAAGGAATGCAGGCATCCAAAGAACTGATCAGTCAGGCAAAAGGGAAGAAATCGATCGGGATCATCATCGGACCAGAAGGCGGCTTTGAAAAGGAAGAGATCGAACAGCTTAAGGCAGCAGGTGGTCAGACAATGAGCCTTGGAAAACGTATCTTAAGAACTGAGACAGCAGGAATGACAGTTTTATCTATTTTGATGTTTACGATAGAAGAATAGAGGTGTTTAACTGTTAAAATAATCTTATAAAAAATTATAAATATATGTTGGATTTTATAATTTTTATTGGTAGAATAAATTATAAATATTATATGGAGGA